>Ga0075949_105_pt1 | contig 141600 bp, 120 predicted proteins | sample RifGroA2_FD_68013 | JGI IMG/M metagenome (GOLD analysis project Ga0075949, IMG submission 68013) | Parcubacteria bacterium GW2011_GWA2_43_13
TTTATTTCATTGCCGCAAGAAAAGAGAGGACAGGGGCTGTGCATAACATTAGTTGGTGGTTTTCCCGATAATATCCAATACAACATTCACCATGATTCCACTGGTAAATAATATCGCAAGCCCAATGACTGTCCACAGCATGGTTTGCTTTGCTTTGCCTGTTTTTTCCGGATTGCCGCCACTGGTAAGAAACTGAATGCCTGCGATGATAAAGTTAATAAGCGCGATAACACCCACAAACCCGAGCACGAATTTAATGACTCTGATAATAATGGCAGTAGGCCCTGTCCCATCTCCGAGTGGATTGCTAAGCGCCGCCGCGTGAAGGATCGGGGTTAAAACAAAGATACTGATTGCGATGGTAAGGAGGATAAAATATTGAAAGAAGATAAATGTGTGTCGTTTTGACATAGAGATAAAGCATGTTATTGAGCGCATACATTCCATTCGCGTTTATCAGAAAAGAGCGATGATATTGATCCGCCAAGCGCCTCTTTACCTTGGCCTGCAAGAGCGCCGATAATGACATTCACACATGTCCATGCAAACAGCACAATGCATAATCCTATAATGGAATTTTTGATAATGGTTTTTCCTTTTTCGGTTTGCTCGCTTTTGCCTTGTGATATCAAGAGTGTCCCAGGATAAAACCGCTATATTTTTCTCCGGGCGAGAAGATGGCGTCTTTTTGCTGGGCAAACGAAAATGCTGGAGATAGGGTTCCAATTGAGAGCGCGAACAGAAATAATAGGAAAAGTGTTTTTATACAAAGCATGGTTGAAGTGTAGAGACGACCCCCTGGGGCGTCTCAATCAAAAAAATCCTTTTTCGAGACGCCCCAAGAGGCCGTCTCTACAACACTATTTTGTCATTCAAGGGTAAGGATGGACATGTGTGTTATTTAAGCGTTTCTTGAATTTTTCTGCCAGCCAATGTGATAGCGGCGTCTGCTGGTTGGGAACCTTCTAATGTTACGGTTATCGCTTCTTTGAGTGCCTCATCTGCTCGGTTCGGATCATTCCCCTTGTACCAACTTTTTGTCACTAAAAGGCCATCAACAAAAGGTTTTAAATCCAAATCTTCTTGCTGTTGCCTAATCAGCGATCGGAGCGCTGTGGGGCGTTTGGTGGATTCAAGATATTTCATTGCTTGTTCTTGCCGCGTGGCAAAGAGGATAAAATCCCATGCGATATTTGGATGTGCGGTTTTTTTCGCAACCACCTCAATCCAGTAGTTTGCGACATTCACAGGGATCATTTCGCTTGCAGTAATTTGAGGGATAGCAGTAACTCCCATATTGATATTGGGATTTTTTTGTCGGATTTGGGGAAGATGATACGAATAGCCCAGCATCATGGCGACTTTGCCTTGGCTGAACGCGGTTACTGCGTCTGATTGTGTGTCATTCCATGTGTAAACGGTTTTTGTGGGGTTTGCAAAGTCGGTATAAAAGAGAAGCGCGTTAGCTGATAGATTGTCTGTGCTATCTTGTGAACTTGAGAGCAGTACGCGTGAGCCGGTGTCATCCACGATTGTGATTCCGCTTTGCATCATCAATAGAGCCAAAACATCAGGCGATCGAGATACGTTTTCCGCGGTTCCTATTGCTATCCCTGACTGAAGAAAACTCCCGTCTTCCGCAATGACTGTCAATCGCTGAACCGCGTCCTGCACTTCCCCCCAGGTACGCGGCGGTTCTGGAATGCCTGCGCGCGCAAGGAGATCTCGGTTATAAAATAGCGCCAGTGTATCTACAAAAAGAGGCAACCCATAAATGTGTTCATTTTTAATAACATCTTTAAAAACAGTCGGAACAAACGTGTCCTTGAGTATACGCGGATCAGGAGCTTTTTTTGATTGATACTGAATAATCGGCTCTTTGTTTCCACCTTGAGGCACTGCTGTGGGGATTTTTTCAATCTGGCTCGGCAAAGGAACAAGTTTTGTTTCGTATTTTCCTACTGACGTGTTTGGTATGGAAAAAATATCAGGCCCGCGATCTTCGGCAAATCCCTCAAGGAGTTCACGCTCGTATTCTTCAATACGCATTTTTTTATATGAGATTGATACCGAGGGATGCAAGGATTGATATGCGCTGATAATAGGTTGCATGACTGACGAATCGTCAAATACGCGCCAGTAGGAGAGGGTTGTACGTTTTGGTTTTACGCTTTGGTTTTTTGTGCATCCTGCTCCTATGAAAAGGAATGAAACAGCGAGAAGAAGTGGGATGATGATAGTTGTTTTTTGTGTAAGAAAAGGCATACCAGTTTTTTTACATTTTTGTTGTAAGAAATTGTTTAAATTCTTGTTTGAGTTCCGCGTGTTGGAGTCCAAAGTCAACTGTTGCTTTTAAAAGTCCGAGCTTGCTACCGCAGTCATATCGCGTGCCTTCGAATTCATATCCATACAGTGGGTGTTTTTTGACAACAATTTTCAGTGCATCAATAAGCCGAATCTCACCGTCTTTCCCTGGTTTTACTTGCGCAAGCGCGGATAATACATCAGGAGTGATAATATATTTACCGATAATAGCAAGGTTTGACGGCGCTTTTTCTGGTGTCGGTTTTTCCACTAATTCCGCTATTTGATGAACGCGCTGTTCTATTTTTTGCGCTTTAATAATACCATATTTTGAAACATCTTTCTTTGGCACCTGTTCAATCGCAATAACAGGGTCGTTGTATTTTCGGAAGAGCGCCATCATTTGTTTAAGGCATGGGACGCGCCCTGCCACAACGTCATCACCAAATAACACGGCGCAGGGTTCATCGCCAATCAAATGCGCGGCCTGCAAAATCGCATGACCATCGCCAAGCGGGCTGGGCTGGCGTACATAGGTAAATGTCGCAAGGTCGGAGATTGAGCGTACTTCTTTCAGTGCCTCGGTTTTGTTTTTTTGTTCAAGCCGATACTCTAATTCAAAGTTTCTGTCAAAATGATCTTCCACCGCTCTTTTTGTTGAGCTTGTAACTATAATAATATCAGTAATACCTGATGCCACTGCCTCTTCCACGATGTATTGGATAATGGGCTTGTCAACAATAGTCAGCATTTCTTTTGGCTGGGCTTTTGTGGCAGGCAAAAATCGGGTGCCAAATCCCGCGACAGGTATGATAGCTTTTCTAATAATCATAGGGCGTATGTATAGTATAGAATAAAATAGAGCGTCTGAATAGACGGGAGAGTGTAGCGCGTTTTTTCTTTTTTGTCGATTTTGCTCCATGCCGTTGACAGGCAGTGTTATTCGAACGTATTATACAGATATTATGTCAGAGGAAATTATAAAAAAATTAAATGAACATGATCAGAGATTTGACGAACATGATAAGAGATTTGATCAGATTGATCAGAGATTTGACGAACATGATAAGAGATTTGATCAGCTCGATGATCGGGTTGATTTTATTGCAAGGAAAGTATTGGAGCATGATGATCGGCTTGATCGCATAGAGGAGAACATGGCGACAAAAGCAGATATTGGTCGTGTTATGGATACGCTTGATACACTTGTTGGGCTTTTTACCACAACAGAGCAAGAGTTAATATTTATGGGAGAACGTGTAAAGCGAGTTGAGGCGAAGGCGGAAAAAAATACTCAAAATATTGCTCAAATTCAGCCACTTGTTGGGTTGCGTTGATTTATTACTGTTATGAATCGCGCGTGTTACGGGCGGTTTTTATGTTTGTGATTTAGATTGTATCGGGTACAGTAGAGATGAGACGATAGTAAAGAGGTATTCACACAAAAATCCGAATATGAGAGACGTGGCAGTTCCGAAAAGCGCTATGATCGTAAACAGTTCAATCGGATTTTTAATGATTGGCGTGAATATGGCAAAAAGTGCGAATAGCATCCCAAAGTGAGTGAGATATATCCATACTGTTTTTGCGCCGATGTATGCGCAAAAATAGAGTGTGTTCTTTAAAAAAGGATAGAGCGCGTAGAATATGAGAAATGCTGAAATTCCATAGATGAATTGTGAGTTGTAACTATATACAGGAATAACTATCCAAGATATGACAGAGAGAGTCAATCCAACGAGCGCTGGAATAAGGCGCGTAGTATATGCATTTCTATGATACGCCGAAAGGAAGTAACCACGGCTGTGCATGCCGTACACAAAGAAAAAAAGATACTGCAAAAAAAGAGGGAAGCCATAGATATCCCATGTGGGTGGTATAAGAAGTGAGGAAAATGATATAAAGAGCGCAGTAAAAACAAACCATGTATGACGCGATAGGCGCGTAAGAAATGGAGCTATAAGAAAGAGTTGAAACAAAACGACGATGAAATAATACGGAAGGACCGCGTTGCCGGTGAGTATGTCTGTTATGATGGTTATTGGATTTTTTTCAATAGACAGATCGTAGATAACAGTTACGCAGAGATAGGGGATGAACAGTGTTGTGATTTTTTTATAGTAATAATGGGGAATTGTTTTTGTGTCTTTAAACTGCGCTGGCACAAGGATGCCTGATATGATGAAGAAAAATGGCATGGCAAACCGTAAAAGATTGTTTGAAATGGTTAAAAAGAGCGGATCAAAAGGATTGAAGTAATAAAAAAAATGAATCACATGGATTCCAATAACCGCAAGCATCGCGATACCGCGCGCAATATCGAGAAATTGATTCCTTGTCCGCTGTTTATCACGCTGATTGTGGTGTGAGGGGAAAAGGAATAATGCATTTTTAAGGCGCGGTATCACTATAATAACAATGAGAGGAATGGTTATTGTCAATACTTCATAAGAGAACACAATCATAGCATGATATTGTTTGATGCTCCTATTTTTAGCACAGCGACTCCTGTATACATAAACATAAGAGGGGTTGATTTTTGCTGAAATGTTTTAAGGTTTTGAATTTCAAAACCAGCGTCAGTGATAAGGTTGTCTATTTTTCTGTTTATATGACATCCGCCTGCAAGACGTTTTGATATGGGCGTCAACCATTTCTGCCATTGAGCCACAGATTTTCTTGGGGACTTCCCGTGTTCAATAAAAATAAATTTCCCATCCGGCTTTAAAACTCGATATATTTCTTTCAGCGCAGATTCGGGATGAGGAATGCTACACAGATTCCACGTAGAGATGACTGTATCAATGCTATTTGGGGGAAGAGGAATATCCTCTGCTGAAGCTTGGATATACTCAATAGAAAACGAAGCTTTTGAGATTCTCTTTTTAGCAAGATCATACAATTCTGATGATGGATCGAGCGCGTATAGTTTTAAAATATGTGTATAGTAAGGGAGATTGAGACCTGAACCAAATCCGATTTCAAGCACCGTTCCAAATGCTTTATGTATGACATCTGGCCGAAGTTTCTCCATGCCTTGTCTTTTCATTGTGAGGTCGAGGAGTTTGGGAAAGAGGTATTTGTGGTAAAAATTCATACGTTACATAATCTTTTTATTTATCTTCGCTCCCGAAACCCATTCTGAATTTTGGCGGTGTTTGTTGGACAAAATTCGAACCTTTTTTGAAAGCAATCCTGACGAAGAAATATGAAACAATGCGGACGAAGTTTTGCGGAAACAATTTTCTGGGGAAAGGATTCCGCAAAACTTCGGCTGATTCCTTTTTTCTGAATTCGGATGTCGCAAGCGGAGGAGGAGGGGTCTGGGGAGGAATCCTCCGCTTGCTCCTCTTTTTGTTTTGGCGAAATTCGGGCGGGCTTCTGAACTAAAAAATGGTAGGAGAAAAATCAATTAAGATTTTTCTCCTTAAGTGTTTGTTCCCAACCGAACACTTTCAAAAGAACTTTTTCATGTTCCTGAAATTTTCTCATCATCTCATTGTTTAGTTTCAATCTCTTGAAGGTGTTCGGATTGTAAATAACAACTTCGTTGTTATTACTTAACTTTTCATCTAAATTCCAATGAGCTAATGCGTTTCTCAATTGTTGAACAAACCTTAAAGAGTCCTTTACTTTTGAATATTGACTCAGTTTTCTGAAATATGGAATTTGTTCGTAGAGCGAAATCTTTTTATCAAAACTAAAATGAGATGTTTCTATAATGTAGTAAAGAAAATCTGAAGCTTGTTGATTGGTTTTAGAAAAAAAATATGTCCTTAATCTCCAGCCGAGAGCCTTTTCGATTACCGTTGCGTCTGAAATAATAGTTCCACGAAACAAACTTAATTTTTCTCTAATAATTTTTTTATTCACATTACTAATTTTTTTCATTTAAAATTCTTTTATTTCTTACAAAAAGCTAAAGTGTATGATTTATCTTTGTCAGTATATATTTTTACTTTTGGGAAAAATTTCTTTATATTTTGTTTAAACTTATCTTTAGTATATTTGTAGGAAATAGCGACAATGATAATATCCCCTTTTTCAAATTTTACCGTTTTCCCTAAATGTTTTAATGATATATCCTTTTGTAAAATATAAATTTCTTCAATTCTTGAATTAACAAATCTTACTTCATATTTAATATCACTCTCTTTTAATCCTAGCAGTAGAGGAACTTTAATTAACCATTTATTTATCTTTTCGTTTTTGTAATCTTTTATCCATTCGCCACTTTTTCTTCCGTTAGATATTCCATTTCCAATTAACAGAACATCATTTTTTGCCATACTATTTTTAATGCCGTGTAAAATATCATCTCGGTCAAAATTTCCAAGAGTATTACCCAATAACATCATAAAATGATGTTCAAACCCAGCATCTCTAAAAAGTGGCATTACATTATCTAAATTTTCAAAATCAGAAATATTCCATTTAAATTTTAAAACCTCACCCACTTTTAATTTTTTAATAGTGCGAGCGGCTTGATTTACCATGTAGGCACTAATATCAATTGGACAATAACGGATTGATAAATGTTTACTAAATTCTTTAATAAATAAAGATGCTTTCTTGCCATCTCCACAACCTAGATCAATTAAGTTGTAGGTCTTAAAAGGTAATTCTTTTAAAAAAGAGGACAAGTAATTATTAATCAAGGAAATCTCTTTTGCTATTATGGATTTTTTATAACCTTCATTTTTTTCTAAATTTAAAAATCCTTGTGCTTGAGATGGAGTTAAATACCAAAGTTTTGAATCGGCAATATTCCAAACTCTAGTTTTATTTTCAAGAGTAAAACCCCTTGTTAATAATTCTTTAAAAATTAAATCGTTGGTTTTCATATTTTCATTTAATTAATTCCTCAATATCAACACTAAGTGCTTTAGCGATTTTGCTTACTACAAAAACCGAAGGTTTTTTGATAACCCCTGTCTCGACCTTTGTTAGTGTTGTGTAGGGAACATCTGCCTTACGAGCAAAATCATCTTGGGATAAACCAAGTTTTTGTCGTAGTTTCTTTATTTTTTGGCGGAAGGGGAGGGATTCGAACCCTCGAAGGAGTTGCCCCCTTACGACTTTTCGAGAGTCGCGCTTTCAACCGCTCAGCCACCCTTCCTCGTCGCGGAAAAAATATCGTGCGAGAATCAATTACGCGATCAGCATACTAAAAAAGGCGGTAAAACGCAATCAAACAACATAGAGACGCCCCGACGGGGCGTCTCTACATATCACGCTAATCAACTCGGATTTTTCGATCTAAAAAGGGCAGGGTATTGATTGGGATGGTTTGTTTTGCATCTTTTAGTTCAAGTCGGAATCGGATGGTATAAGTGCCTTTAGGCAGTCCTTTGGGCTTGAGGGTAAATTTTAATGTTGCTGTTTTCCCGGGGTCAATGGTTGTGCCTTTATCAAGAGGCAGAGCCGCTACTCTTTTATCAATCCAATCAGAGGAGTCGTAAAATGGGCTGGTTTTTCCTTCAGTATCCTCTACTATCAATATCAATTGTTTTTTTGCCCATTTTTGAGTGCCGGTGTTTTTTATTTTTACTTCAATATTGGTTTTTCGCCATGTATTTTTTGTCGCAGGCGGCATTGAGAGCGTACCTATTTCTGCTGTGTAATCGTTTGGGATGACGTTTATCGGAAGCAACAGCGATCCGCCTGCAATAGGTTCAGGCGACCCTGTTTGAGGGATGCGTTTCAGTGTGATGAGTAGGCCGTATTCTCCTGGGTTTGCCGGCGCTTTTAATGGGATACTAAATGTCCCTTGGCTGTTTTGTCCGATCACTGTTTCCATCGGAATGAATCGTCCGTCTGCCACTGACCATGACTCATGCGCAAGTGGAGTGGGTTCTCCTTTTTCATTGGTAACAGAAAGAAAAGTGGAATTATTCCGCCATTCTCCTGTGCCGGTGTTTGCAAATGTCAGAGTAAGAGAACTTTTTTCATTCGGTTTCAGCCGATTGGGACCTGATGTTGATTTCCATACCGCTGTGTATGTATTCTCCTGTTGTTGGGGATTTGACGTGGCGTCAGGCGCGTCTGGGATGTTTTCGGCGATTTCAATGGTTTCGCCGTCAGGATGAATATCAAGGACTTTTTGTGGCACCGATTGAATCGTATCTTTTTGCGTTAATGGGAAGAGCGTTTGGAATGTGTAATCAGATGCGATGCGAAATTTTTTCCTTTCTGAAATCATGTATATTGAATGTGACGCGTCTTTTACTAAGAGTCCATTCTTGAGAGGTACCGGATTCCCGGGATACCCGCTGTTTATTTCTTCTGCAAACATTTCTTTTGGCGTTCTGTTTGGATAGTTGAGTTTGAGTATAATGTCATCAATAATCGGGTACTTAAATCCGTTTTGCAAAAAGAATAATTCCCCAGTTGTTTTATTTTTTGCCACAACGCCTGTCGGGTCTACTGCTGTTTCATCAATAGGAAACCCGTCGCGATAGGGAGCGATATCTTCCGGAAGTACGGTTTCTATTTCTTCGGGATTAAATCCGATTTTTCGTAATGCCTCGGGAGAAACGATATGCCGTTTGAAATCATCAACTAAAAGATAAATTTTTCCTGAACCACTGTCTTTTACAACAGCATAATTTGAAAATTTAATTGGGGTGCTTTCTGGATACGATGCAATAATATCAGCACTCACCTGTATTGCATCTTCAATTCGGTTCGTTTGCAGATATGCTGTTTTTGATATGTATTTCCGGCGTTCGCCATTTTGAATTTTCCACAGTGTTCCGTCAGGATCAAGAAGCACTATTCCGTCAGGATATCTATTCCCTCCAAAGTATCGGTTCCACACTTTCCAAAAAGAATAATTGCCACCAATGCCTGAATCAGAGCCGTGATATGGTGTATAAATATACAGGTTTGCAGTTGCCTGATTTTGAGGAGTTACTTGGTATCCATCAGAGGTGATGGACGGGACGCCGATTTTAAAGCCGAAACGATTGGGCTGGTCTGAATAAATACGGAACGTTGTTGCGCCGGCATCTATTTGATTGGCAATACCTCTATATTTTTCATTGCATCGTCCACCAAAACACGAATAGCCCATAGCCCAATCAAGCGCATTTTGTGTGGCAGACGCTTTTTCTATGAGCCCTTGCTCATTCTGAAGTTTTGCCAATAAAAATTTTGGTGAAATATTCGTTTCCTGGCTTACAAGCCAAATAATTTCTGAGACCTTTTTTATGCCATCGCTGAATGTATCGGTAATGGTTGCTAACATAGATCCTTTTTTTTCAAGAAATGTTTGGATTGCCATTTGTGAGAGTGCGTGTTTGTCAAATTGATCAAAATCGGAAATGATAAAATTTTTATTAAAAACCGCGGCGTTGACGAACGCAGGGGCAAGAGAGAGTGCGGTTATAGTAATGGCAAGACAAAAAAAACGCGACTTCATATCATGGATATGTATTTAAGTTTAAGTAAAGTGAGTATATCATATTTTTTTTCGTTTTCTCAACGCGCGTGTCTGCGATGCGTGGCTGTTATACAAGAAGATTTTCGTATTTTTGCATAACCGTTTCAATAGAGAAGTGTTCTTGTGCGTGTTTTCGCGCGAGTCCGCCCATGGTTTCCCTCCAATCAGGATGATTGAAAAGGTTAATCACTGCTTGCGCGATCATTTCGCTGTTATGAGGAGGGATAAGAATCCCATGCTTTGACGGGGTGATGATATCTCGGAGTGGAGGGATATCTGAAGCGATAACAACCCTTTGCGCGGCCATAGCTTCAATTGCTGGCTCCATTGAGGCGAATGAATCGTCAGGGCAAAAAGCGAATACAGTAAAATGTTTCATCCAATTTTCACGATGATCTTCTGACCCGACCAATTTAATGTATTCGCGCAGTCCAAGCTGGGCAACCAGCCATAATATGCGTTGTTTTTCCGGGCCGCTTCCCACAATAACAAGTTGCATATCAGGAATCATTTCTTGTATCAAAGGGATTGCTTTGATGATGTATTCAACCCCGCTTCGCTGGTTTAAAGGGGATGCCGTGCCAAGAATAAATCGTTGTTGCTGGTGTGTTGGGACAGAATCCAATGGCAAGGGTTGTTGTTTGATATGTATGCAGGGAGGGATTATTGAGATATTTTTTTGTCGTATGCCTGTTAACTGCTGGAGAGAAGGGAAGGGGAAGATGCTGTGGGTATTTTTTGCGTATAATGCATACAGCCATTTCAAAAGTCGCGGAATCGGTTTAGGGAATAGAATGTATGTTGGTATACCGAGCATACGCGCGCAAGGGGCGAAGAGGATGACGTCGGAACAGGTGGCGCATATCAGCGCGTGCGGAGCGTATCGGATGCGCAGTCGAATGATGCGTATGATATTGATAATAAAAAGGAGCGGGGAAAAAATGATCCAAACAAGAGAAAGAGATGATGTGAATCTGGGATTGAAAAACATTTTTTTATAGTTTTCGCCGTGATCCGCAGGAGGCGTTTTTGATAAATATACCAGAGCGTGATCTCGTTTTTGAAATTCACGGACTATATACTCAATGTGTTTTTCGTCCTCTTTCATGAGAGTGTCAGTTGCAAGAATAATGCAGTTCATAGATGTCGTGTTATGTTTAAAAGATGGTGCGGGATGCGCATGAGGTATATGAACGCGCAATAGAGGGTAGTATAGAGTGCGATTGTCGGGAATAAGCCAAGGCCGAGCGGTTTGAGAATAAGCGTAATGCCGATTGCTATGAGAAATATGCGCAGTGGATAGTGAAGATGAATAGCGCAGTTCGTTGTGCGTTGTATTGTTTTCCACGAGGCAAAAGCAATGCCCGCTTCAGTGAGAATTGTGATAGTGGCCGCGGCGTAATATGAATACAGAGGAATAAAAATAAGATACGCGACAAGGGCCGACACCGCGATAATGATATACCATACAAGCATACTTTTTTGTTTATTGATACAGATAATCGTTTGCGTGAATGTGGCGCCGAGGAAAATAATCATTGTCGCGCTCATGAGCATAACAAAGAGCGTTGAAAGAATATGAAGGTTTTGCGGTTGTGTTAGAAATTCTTTTCCCGCGACAAATTCCATAAAAGGCGATGCGATGAGTATGGCTATGCCGATACATGGCGCGGCGATTAAGGATAATAATTGAAACGCCGCCTCGAGCAGTGCGTGGAACGATGGCGTATTACCTTCTGCCCAGTACGCGGAAAGGCGGGGGATGAATAGTCCCATAACAACAATCGGGATGGTTGTGAGCGTTTCAAGTATGCGGTATGGCACGCCGTACAAACCGACATCGCTCATGGGTTTAAATAACGAGAGTATAATGCTGTCTGCTTTAACGTAAATGAGGGTGAAGAGGATGGACAGCGCTATGGGCCATGAAGTTTGTATGGTACGAACGCATGCTTGTTTGCTGAAGCGCGGAATAATTGAGGTATATTTTTTTAGGAAAAAGAGATGCATGATCATGGTTGCGCATGATCCAACAATAAGAGCGACCAGGGATACAATAAGGGCAGATTGATTGTGCGTTTTGAATGCTGTAAAGACGATAACAAGCAGGAGGGTTCTGCCGATGATTTCAGCGTATGCGGAAAAATGCGTTTTAAAATGTGTTTGAAAGACAGCGCTTGAAAGTTGGGAAACGCTGTTGAATATATTAATGACTGCTGTTAGAAGAATTGCTATTTTAATGCCAAGCGCGTAGGGGAAGAATAGAATAATAAGAGGCGAGAGGAGGTACCATGCGGCACTGATTGCAATACGAGTGCCCAGTAATTCAGGAAAGTGGTTTTGGGTATCCTGATGTGGGGTGGAAAGTTCTTTAAGAGCAACGAGGTAAATACCCATATCAGCGATGATGCCGATTGATGTGACGAAAATTGTAATAATGTGAAATTTCCCAAAATTATCAGGCCCTAACAGTCGTGTTAATACAAAAAGTGAGCATAAGCCCAATAAGGCATAGATCGCTTTACCGATAATTTGAATTGCGCTGTGTACAGCTACTTTTTTAATAAAAGACATATTTACTATCTATCCTAACGCAAAATGACTGTTTCACCAGTCATTGTGTGGGAGCGGGTAGGGGGAATCGAACCCCCATCTTCAGCTTGGAAAGCTGTAATAATAACCATTATACGATACCCGCGTGTCTGTGCCAAAGGCACGGGAAATTCGAAATTCTAAATCTGAAACTCAAAACAGATTTTATATTCAAAGTACTGATATAGTAGCAAAAGAGGCCATTTTGTAAAGTCAAAAAAACAACACGTATAATATACAACGTGTTGTTTTCTGTTGTATGATTAGAGAAAGGGATTTTATGACATTTTAGGAGCAACTGGTTTATCTGAACAGCAATGTTTTATAGTCAGAAGAACATACAGCGCTGAAATTCCAACAAGAATGTAGACGATTGTAGCTAAAACAGGGATTTTCCCGAAAATAATATTAACAATGTCATTTTTGGTAATGCCGTACAGCCCCCAGTTGAGGCCGCCTATAATGACGAGTATCCACGCAATCATGTCAATTGGATTTTTTTTCATACTATCACCTCCTTTCAATTAAGGTGTATATTAATGGGGCGCCTCCCTTTTTATAAGTATACCATAGTTTGATATTAAATTTACATGAGAATTTATTCCTCTTGTCATAAAAGCGATTTTTTGGTAGCATACGAAGCGTGTTTTGAGATATTTTATGATTGCAGGATATAGGTTACTCTGGGCGTATAGCTCAGCTGGTTAGAGCGCGTCACTGATAATGACGAGGTCCATGGTTCGAGTCCATGTACGCCCAGAGTGATAGTGTATTGTTGCATGTGATCTCTTTCGATGAGCACCCAAGTAGTTCCCAAAAGAGATTCCTTGTAAATGCCGATATAGAGGTTCAAGTGGTGATCATGAAATAAATGCCGGGATAGCTCAGTGGTAGAGCGAAGGCCTGAAGAGCCTTGCGTCGTCAGTTCGATCCTGACTCCCGGCACCAATCTTGAGAGCTATCACAATCAATCGGGCTGTAGCGCAGTTGGCTAGCGCACCTGATTTGGGATCAGGGGGTCGTGGGTTCGAGTCCCACCAGCCCGACCAATTGAAACAAGTCACATTTTCAGAAGAAGGTACGCGCTCGCTGCGCTTGATTGGAGAAGAATATGGCATGTGTCCTTGCAATGTGTGGAGTTCCGTGTAGTGGGAAGACGTCTTTGGGACGCATTCTTGAGCAACGCATGGGGTGGCTCTTTTTAGATATTGATGAGATTGCTCGGCAAAACGGTCTGCAACTAATTATAGATCCGAGTAACTCTGCCGATGCAACCCTTCGGGACAGAATACGGATGGATAACGTGTATGATTTGTTACACATTCGTGTAGCGAGGGAGTTGAATCGAGGGATATCTGCGATCGTTGTTGCGACGTATTCGCGACGAGAGCGCTTTAATGCGCTTCAAGAGAACGTTGCGATCGCAGGTGGAGAGTTGAAGGTTGTACGATGTGTCTTTACTATAACAGATGAAGAGGTTCAACGCCGACTGGAGTTGCGTGATGGTGACGGCGGATGTGTCACCATTGCGCATGTGAGGGATGTAGTCAACCGTTTCGAAGATATCGTATATCCCCAGCTTACCGTCAACACGGACACCACTGAGTCGGTTGACACGATAGTTGATACGATTCTTGAATATATGAAGGTACAACGATGAGTTGTACTTTTTTTTAAAAAAATAAAGGCGGTGTGTCTTTGACTGCCAGTATGTAAATTGCTACTATTACTCTATTGAATTATATTTATTATAGATGTGATTTTTTAAGAAATATTTAGAAGGAGAATGTTAAGAAGCCATTCTAATAATACATATGCGTTTTGATGATACAAAAATAACAGAAATGCTGGTGCGTGAAAATTATGTGACAAAGGAAGATATTGTTCGCGCTGAAAAATCTGCGAAAACGGCCAGAAGTTCAATCATAGAACAGTTGCTTATCAGCGGATTGGTAACAAAGGATTTGATTGGTCAAGCAGTGGCTGAATCATTTGGTGTTTTGTATGCTGATTTAAATTCCAATCAGCCGATCTGCGAACAGATAATGAAAATTCCCGAAGAAACTGCAAGAAAATGTAAGGTTGTGCTTTTTGCTGAAAATAAAAAAGGAATAACAGTTGCTACTGATAATCCTTCTCAAAAAGAACTTCGCGCGATACTGCAAGTAATCTTCCCGAAGCAAAAGATTACCATTGCGTATTCGTTGTTAGATGATATTGAGGCATGCTTTAGTTATTATCGAAAATCGCTTGAGACCAGATTTTCTAAAATCATTGAAACACAAACGCGCGTGGCGCCGGAAATTATTGAACAAATCATAGCAGATGCCCAGTCATTTCACGCTTCAGATATTCATTTTGAACCACAGGGCAAGGAGGTGCTGGTCAGGTTTCGAGTAGATGGCGTTTTACAGGAAGCCGGTCGTATCCCGCGCGAGCATTATGAAAATATTTTAAATCGCATCAAGGTGCAAAGTAGAATGCGCATTGATGAGCATTTTACAGCCCAAGATGGCGCGATGCGACATGATAAAGATGGCACTATTGTGGACATGAGAGTATCAGTCGTTCCTACTGTTGAAGGCGAGAAAATTGCGCTTCGTATCCTTGCTTCGTATATTCAGGGATTGAGCTTGGCTGACTTGGGCATTTCTCACGCACATCAATCCATACTCGAAGAAGCCGTCAAAAAACCATTTGGCATGATACTTGTTACCGGTCCAACCGGATCGGGAAAAACCACCACGCTGTACGCGTTTTTGAAAATTTTGAATCAGCCGGATGTGAATATTATGACTATTGAGGATCCTGTGGAATATAAGATGTTGGGAGTCAATCAAATTCAAGTCAACCCGGAGACGAATTTAGTATTTGCGCGTGGGTTGCGTTCTATTGTGCGTCAAGATCCTGATGTTATTTTGGTCGGGGAGATTCGTGACGAGGAAACCGCGGAAATAGCTGTAAATGCCGCGCTGACCGGTCATCTTTTACTTTCAACATTTCACGCGAACGATGCGGCAACCACTATTCCGCGTCTTTTGGATATGAATATTGAACCGTTCCTTCTTGCCTCCACACTTGAGGTTATCGTAGCTCAACGGTTGGTAAGAAAAATTTGCGAACAATGCCGTCATAGTACAACAGTTGCCCCTTCCAATCTTGTGATGCCGCCGAAGGTGGCGAGTAAGTTTTTTGGGAAAAAAGCAGTTATCTTATATCAGGGAAAGGGGTGCCCGATGTGTGGAGGAACTGGCTACAAAGGAAGGATAGCTCTTTTTGAATGTATTCAGGTAACTCCTGAAATGCAGGATTTAATTTTAACACGACCGTCTACTCAAGAGATATGGCGTTTAGCTTGCGAACAGGGGGTTGTCTCTCTTTTTGAAGATGGCATTGAAAAAGTGAAAAATGGCATAACCACACTTGAAGAGCTCAAACGGGTAGCAGAGGTTCCCAAGCTCTGATGTATTGTGTGAAATGTTTCTTGTAAAAAAAGACATTGCGCTATGGAACGTCGCAAAGTAAAAAAACACACATCACGGATCGCTACTTTCGGATTGCGCTCTGATCGTGATTATTGTATTGAAAATTTAAGCATGCTTGTTTCCTCCGGCATGACAATATTGGATGCCTTTGATGCGGTTTCTGCTGATCTTCGTTCAAGGAGAATGAAGTGGATTGTGAGTGTTATGAAAGAAGGGATCGAGTCCGGCTCTCCATTGTGGAGAGTTTTAGATAGCGCGCGCCTGTTTCCCGAACATACCATTTCCCTTGTACGCATAGGAGAAGAGTCGGGAAAACTTTCGGAAAATTTGCGTGTCATTAGCTTACAGCAGGCAAAGGAGCGTGTTTTTCGATCAAAAATTCAATCAGCCATGATGTATCCGATGTTTGTCCTTTTACTCACAGTTGTTATTGGCATTGGTATAGCATGGTTTGTCTTGCCTAAACTTGCTATCGTGTTTTCTCAATTGCATGTGCAATTGCCATTGATTACTAAAATACTCATACAGGGCGGTAAATTTTTGAATGAGCGTGGAGTGGTTGTTGTGCCAATAATCATTGCAAGTTTTGTGTTTTTTTTATGTGTCTTTTTTTATTTCCCAAAAACAAAAAGGATTGGTCAATCTTTGCTCTTTTCCGTGCCGGGTATTAAGCGGCTTATTCAAGAAGTTGAGATAGCTCGGTTTGGTTATCTTTTAGGAACGCTTCTTCAGGCAGGTGTTATTATTACTCAATCCATATCTTCGCTTTCTCAAGCAACCGCATTCCCGCGCTATAAAAAATTTTATGAATACCTTGAGCGCAGTATTGAAGATGGAAATTCATTCCAAAAGAGCTTTGCGCAGTATCGCGCAGTGAATCGTCTTATTCCGACTCCGATTCAACAGTTGATTGTTACGGCAGAGCGATCTGGTAATCTATCGGAAACACTTTTGTCTGTGAGTGAAACGTTTGAAGGAAAAACAGAAACGACTACGAAAAATCTTACTGTTATTCTTGAGCCGATTTTGCTTGTGATCGTTTGGCTTGGGGTTGTTGCGGTTGCTTTGGCGGTTATTTTGCCAATCTACGGTCTCATTGGCGGATTTAAAACGCAGTGATTTAGCTTGTAGCTTCTTCGTTCATCCTTAAAAAGTGCGCTATGTTTCAATTGTTACACGCTACACACTATAAGCTACAAAACAAGAGAGGTTTTACGTTAATAGAAATCATACTTTCCATAGCTACGATTGGAATTATTGCCGGTATTTCTATGCCTCTGTATGGCTCATTTCAGGTTCGAAATGATCTTGATATTGCCGTTTCCTCCATCGCCCAATCATCGCGTCGAGCGCAAGCGCTTTCTCAGGCGGTTGATGGCGATACAAGTTGGGGTGTGAATATCCAAAGCGGGAGTATGACAGTTTTTAAAGGGGCAAGTTACGCCGTCCGCGATAGCAGTTTTGACGAAATAGTTGATGTGCCAACAAGTATTTCGCCCTCAGGTATGTCGGAAGTGATTTTTACAAAATTGACAGGCCTCCCTCAAACCACCGGCACATTTACTCTTACTTCAAATGCCAATGAAACGAGAACAATTACAATCAACGCGAAAGGCATGGTCAGCTATTAGGGTGCATTCATTTACTTCGGGCTTCTATAGAGGGTTCTCTTTGGTAGAGGTGATCCTCTCCAGTGCGGTTTTTGTATTGTTGATCACCGCGCTTGTTGGTGCGTATTTGTATGGGCAGGAAGCAACAGTATTTGCCGGTAATCGCGCTCGATCAGTCATGCTGGCTGAAGAAGGATTAGAAGCTGTGCGCAATATCCGTGATGCCGGCTTTTCAAACCTTACTGGTGGAATATTTGGGTTGATTATCTCTGATAATCAATGGGATCTATCCGGATCCTCAGATGTGAGCGATATATTTACGCGGCAATTAGTGATTTCTGCCGTTGATACAGGACGTATACATGCCACGTCAAACGTAACGTGGCAACAAAATCCACAGAGGAATGGCGAGGTTTCATTGATAACGAGATTTAGCGATTGGGCAAGAAATTTTGGCAACTGGGGCGTGGCAACGCAAGAGGCAACGCTTGATTTATCTACAACTGATAACGGTAATGAGATAGCTCTGTATACAACAGGGTCTGCAACATATGCGATTGTGGTAAGAACGCGCGGATTAGCATCTGAATTGTACGTTATAGATGTTTCTATTCCTGCAAGTCCTGTAGTGGTCAGCAATGTAGAAATAGGAGCAACGGTAAATGATGTTGCGGTATGTGGGAACTACGCAGTCGTAGCTACTGTGGCCAATTCAGGCGAATTGCAAGTTATTAATTTAACCACACCAAGCGCTCCTTTGATTGCGAGCGTTTTTAACCTTACCGGTGGGGCTAACGCGCTTTCGGTTGTCTGTACAGGCACAACCGTATTTCTTGGTCGGGCCGCGAGCGCGCAGTATGAACTTTATGCAATCACTATTGCCGACCCTCTTGCACCGAGTATTCTTTCTTCGCTTGAATTAGGAACTAATGCGGATGCGGCTAAAGTTGTTCTTGCCCAGAACGGTCAGTATCTTTATATCGCTTCGCCTGTGAATTCGGGTGAATTGTTTATCGTCTCGACCAGTAGCCCGTCGAGTATTTTTCTTACAAGCACGTTTGATGCTTCAGGCGGGTCTGACGGCACTGCGGTAACGGCATTTTCAACGTACGCAGTACTTGGCAGAGCTGATGGAAATATTCTTGTTATAGACGTTTCCATTCCTGCTGGCCCCACTCTTATTAGCAGTGCTTTAGATATTGGGGGTAATATTCAAGACATGGCAATGGGTATTGGCGATTCTTCTGTGTTCATTGCGAGTAATACCGCCGACACGCCGACATTTATTATTGATGTCATTACGCCGGCATCCCCGGCGATTTTGGGATCAGTCGCTTATGGAGAGGATACAAAAGGAATCGTGTGGGATTATAATCTGAACCGCGCTTTTATCGCCGGAACCTCTAATACTGCCGAATTTGCGGTTTTAACATCGAATTAATGCTATGAGGACTGTTGCTGAATACCATAAAAAATTATCACAATCAGGTTTTACACTCATAGAACTTCTTCTTTACATCAGTATTACTTCCATCATTCTTCTTGCTGTTTCGGCTTTTCTTTCCGTACTGTTAGAATCCCGCATCAAAAATCAAACCATTGCCGAGGTTGAACAGCAGGGTTTGCACATCATGAACATCATTACTCAAGTCGCGCGAAATGCAGAGGCAATCACGGGGCCTTTACCAAGTGCGAGTGCTCCATTTTTGACACTCGATGTTGCTGTGAGTGCGAATGATCCGACTGTTTTTGACCTTTCTGGCGGGACTATTCGCATTACCGAAGGAGTTGGGAGCGCAGCGTCACTGACTAACGCGCGTGTCATTGCTTCTGCTTTTAATATTCAAAATTTATCTCGGCCACGTACTCCAGGCACTATTCGTATTCAATTCACGCTCACGCATGTAAACCCTGAAGGCAGGAATGAATACAATGTTTCAAAGACATTTATCGGATCGGCAACTCTACGATAACCACAACGTGCGGAGCGAGTGTAGAACTGCAAATGAAAGGACTACTATTATGAATTGGCAAATTATAAACTGCACACAGCGCATCCCATTATGGGACACTCGTCATGGTGGGTATATCACCTTGGTGAGTGTTTTAGTTGTCGGCGCTGTCGGGGTCGCTATCTCAACCTCTCTTCTGTTGCTCGGACTTGGGTCATCGCGAACAAGTTTTGCGGTTGAACAATCAAGCCAAGCAAAGGCACTTGCCAATGCGTGTTCTGAAGAGGCGCTGAAACAAATCAGGATGTCTGCGCCATTTACCGGAAGTGGCAATGTTGTGCTTGGCAAAGGTGCATGTAGTTATACGGTTACAATTCAAGGAGGACATAATCGCATCATTACCGCAGTAGGCACAGTAGGCACTATCGTAAGAAAAGTAAAAATTATTATAGACCAGATTGTTCCAGCTATTCAGGTTGTATCATGGCAGGAGGTTGCTGATTTTTAAAAAAATAAAAATGTGATATACTATCAATGGTGGTTAATTAACAAGAGGTATCTTATGAGATATATACATGCTGTACATTACAAGGATCAACCCGATAAAGGGTTCACTTTATTAGAAATTCTTTTAGTGGTTGCCGCTATCGCGATATTGGCCGGCATTGTTATTTTAGCGATCAATCCTAACAAGCAACTTGGTGACACCCGCAATGCCCAACGCCGAGCAGATGTGAATACTATTTTGAACGCTGTATATCAATATACAATTGATAATAATGGAACGCTTCCTACTTCAATTACTACTTCGCAGACAGAAGTTTGCAAAACAGGCGGCACATGTACCGGGCTGATTGACTTAGGTGTTGTGACAACAGATGAAAAATATCTTATTTCAATTCCAACCGATCCGACCGGATCTTCTACGAATGGCGCTGGGTATGAAATTAAAAAGAGCGCTAATGGGCGCGTGACAGTCGTTGCGCCGGATGCTGAACAAAGTGCGACAATTACGGTAACGCGGTAGGGGACAGAACCGAAAATGATTTTTATAGAATATCAAAAAATCACCATACCATGGTGATTTTTTGATATTGAACTCTGAAATGTAATAGCCAACTCTCGTTTCAATCTATCCGTTTCATAAAGAAACGGATTCGACCATATCCATATTGCTATGGCATATCTCCCTAGAAAGGAGGTGATCCATCCACAGCTTCCGCTACGGATGCCTTGTTACGACTTCGTCCCTGTTACCGGTCTTACCTTGTCCCCTGCAAACGCAGGGTCTTCGGGTACTACCGGCTCCCTTGACGTGACGGGCGGTGATCGCGATATGTAACCTTCATTCGCACCCCACTGGACATGCGCTTCTCGCGCATCCAGCGAGTCCTTATACATTGATACTCTCCTTAAGGCGTTGGATTTTTTTACATCCATTATCAGTAAGATGTTGTTTATCGGCGATGAGAAAGGCGGCTTTACGAAAAAGAAGATAATCTTTCCGTTTTTTTGCCTGTAGGGGATGCTTGTCAAAGAATGGAATAATATGTTCAACGATATCTTTAATATTTGAAACCTTTAGTTTGACGTGAGGTTTCCATTGAGCATATCGTTGATACTCCAATCTATAGAGATTTCCGCATCCTAATGTTTTTTGTATCGCTTGTAACACAGCACGATCATCTTCTTTGACTTCTATTTCAAAGAGGAGACGGACTTCTGATTTTCGGCGAAGTGTTTTGTGTTTGGCAATACTGATACAAAAACATCCTTCTCCATCTACGAACCCAACAATATAATCAGGAGAAATGTGTAAGGTTTGTTCCTTCGTTTTTGGCATACTTATAAAGTATACCTCAAAACTACTATGAACGCAGCTGACTTCCTTTTAACCCATCATTGGTTAACACGTTAAAAGGATCTCCCTGGGTTAGTGTATGAGCTATTTCCGACATTCCAAACGGGTTTTTAATGCTTACTTCCCATAGGTACACGCTATGATCGTAAACACCCTTATCGTGTTTGGGCTGTCATTTGTGTATAGAACCCTTCAGACATTCCCTTACGGGATATGTCCTGTTCGCAACTATTCCGCACTCACTTTGGGGAATACCCCAAAGTGAGTGCGGGACAAGGATTTTCACCTTGTAGTTCATACGCCTGCCAGGCGCATTTAATTTGTACAAGACCCGAGAACGTATTCAACGCGCCGTGGCTGATACGCGTTTACTAGCGATTCCGGCTTCATGGAGTCGAGTTGCAGACTCCAATCCGAACTGGGGGTAGTTTTAAGGGATTAGCTCCACCTCGCGGTTTGGCAACCCGTTGTACTACCCATTGTAGCGCGTGTGTCGCCCAGGACGTAAGAGCCATGCTGATTTGACGTCATCCCCACCTTCCTCCCTGTTAACCAGGGCGGTCTATTGTGGAAAGTAACACAATATAGGGGTTGCGCTCGTTTTCCGACTTAACGGTACACTTCACAGCACGAGCTGACGACAACCATGCAGCACCTGTATAGCACCCTCGAAGGCTTCCCGATTTCTCGGGATATGCAGCTATATGTCAAGCCCTGGTAAGGTTCCTCGCTTATCATCGAATTAAACCACACGCTCCACCGCTTGTGCGGGTCCCCGTCAATTCCTTTGAGTTTTAGCCTTGCGGCCGTACTCCCCAGGCGGGGTACTTAACGCGTTAGCTTGGTTATAAGCACCTCTGGGAGGGTCGATACTCCCAAAAGCTAGTACCCATCGTTTACAGCGTGGACTACTGGGGTATCTAATCCCATTCGCTCCCCACGCTTTCGTCCATGAGTGTCAGAACTGTTCTAGCAAGCTGCCTTCGCCTTTGGTGTTCCGGCTGATATTAACGCATTTTACCGCTACACCAGCCGTTCCGCTTGCCTCTCCCAGTCTCGAGTTTGTCAGTTTTCCCCGCACTCTTATGGTTGAGCCACAAGATTTAACGAGAAACTTGACAAACAACCTGCGGACGCTTTACGCCCAATAAATCCGGATAACGCTTGAGGTCTCTGTATTACCGCTGCTGCTGGCACAGAGTTAGCAACCTCTTATTCGTAAGATACCTTCAGCCGAAGCTTATTCTCTTACAAAAGCCGTTTACAACCCGAAGGCCTTCTTCCGGCACGCGGCATTGCTCCTTCACGCTTTCGCGCATTGAGGAAGATTCTCGACTGCAGCCTCCCGTAGGAGTCTGGGCAGTTCTCAGTCCCAGTGAGGCGGGTCATGCTCTCACACCCGCTATCCGTCAGAGCCTTGGTGAGCTTTTACCTCACCAACAAGCTGATGGACCATAGGCCCCTCCTTTACCGCCGAAGCTTTCTTTTTCTTTCATATGAAAGAAAAACGTATGCGGTATTAGCCCGCCTTTCGGCAGGTTATTCCCCAGTAAAGGGTAGGTTACCAGTGTGTTACTCACCCGTTTGCCACTTGGCCTTGCGGCCACGTTCGACTTGCATGCCTAAGACATGCCGCCAGCGTTCATCCTGAGCCAGGATCAAACTCTCATAAAAGATTGTGATGCTTTTGTACACTATAGGCGCACCACGAACCTGAAAAATGTTGTATTTGGAATTGACGTTGAGTTGGTCTATTACATTTCAGTTTTCAATGAACCGATACTCTTTTAACTAAAAACACAGAGGTCTTCTGTGCGTGATTTTTAGCTATGTTAAGAGCAGTACCAATGATAGGGGATAGTACTATGGTTGTCAAGCCCTTGTTGCGTGCTCATTTCTCCATTTTTTTATTTCCGCATGATTGCCGGAGAGTAATATATCAGGCGTGTGCCATTTTATGTCTTGGATAGGGGAGAACGTCGCGGGCTTGGTGTATTGGGGGTACTCCACAGCACTTCTCCGCCCATTGGAGGATTCGGCCGTGGCAAGCTTTACGCTGTGGCTTTCTTCTTGGAGTGATTCTTCGTTGCCAAGGACGCCTGGGATGAGGCGGGCAATAGCTTCAGTTATCACTAAAGCTGGCAGTTCGCCACCGGATAATACATACGGACCAATTGAGTATTCATCATCAACCATATGATCCGCGACGCGCTGATCTACGCCTTCGTAGCGACCGCAGATAAGGACGATTGACTGTTTTTCAGTTATCAGTTGTCGGTTGTCAGTTTTCAAATTTTTTATGGTATTGGTTCGCGTGAGATTTTGCGCGTCTGTTTGCGTGAATTGTTTGCCACGAGGTGTCATCAGTAATATAGGGGAATCGTCAACATGAAAAACAGACGATGGATGGTTTTGGGTATTTTTTTCAATATTAAAATCAGGGAATTGGTTTTTACGCAGTGCGAGTAGGCAGTTATACATCGGTCCCAGTTTCATGACCATACCTGGTCCGCCACCTGTTGGAGTATCATCTGTTGTTTTGTGTTTATCAGTCGCGAATGCTCTGATATCATGAGTAATAATGTTAATACTCCCCGCATCTTGCGCGCGTTTTAAAATGGTCTCATGAATGTATGAGTCAAAAATTTTTGGGAAAATTGTGAGGATGTGGAATTGCATACGCAAATATCGGTTTTCAGTCGTCAAATTTTAAATTTTAAAGGCGAAGCAATGTGAAATTTGACAACTGATATTTGAGTTACCAGAAACCCCGCACAATGGCGGGGTCTGGTTTTTTCAAGAACGCTATAAAGTTATATTTTCAAGTCATCAACCGCGCTGGTATCAACGTCCTCGTTATCATTTGTTTCCCGCGGCAGGCGACCGCCTTCCGGTTCAACGATTTTGAGGTTCACGCGCGCATTGTTTTTTGCGCCCACTACTCTTAAAAGAGTACGGATGGCGCGTGCAGTTTGACCTTGTCGGCCGATGATTTGGCCCATATCCTGTGGGTCTACTTTGAGAGTCAAGAGAACTCCCATTTCATCAACAGTGCGAGTGGTTTCAACCTTTTCAGGGTGGTCAACCAACGCTTTGACAACGGTGTCTAAGAATTGCTGATCTTGGTCTGCCATTCAGTTCGTGTGATCACGCATGTCACGCATCCTTTAGAGAGATGAGTTTCTTCCTGATAAGGGGAGCAACATGTTTGATCAGTATAAATTGTAAACAGTATCGTAACAGTTCGGATCGACATTTCCTACTGTGTTACACATAGAGACATCGTACTCCAGAATCGTACTCAATAACTTGTTAAAATCGTGCCTGGCTTGTTTTTCGCTTCAGGAAATTTTCGCCGTATCATTGGATACGGCTCAAATCCCCCTTGTTCCAAAACTGCGCCAGACACAGTTTTCCCTGCGTTCTCAGTCCGATTATAGAGTGCGATGTCTCTATAATAGTATATCATGATTGCGCTGGAGCGTCAATTTGTTTTTTGTACGCTGGGGTCACTTTTCTTTTCTCTCCTTTGATAATGCCAGCATTTACTAAGATATTATGCACAGAGCCAGTAGGTTGCGCGCCTTGAGAGAGCCAGTACTCAATGCGTTCTTTTTTTAATACAAGGGTGTCTTGTTTTTTGCGCGGATCGAAGTGCCCAAGTATTTCTTTTGCCACACTTTGCGGGTTGCGTGTTTTGTCTATCGCAATGATGCGGAAGTGAGGGGTTTTGTGCCGTCCCACGCGTTGGAGCTTGAGTGCTACCATACATGTATAAGGTATTCTCTTTCATAAGACCGAACGGTCGAAGTTGCATCCGTGTCAATTACAAAAGGGAATATTATGTTACTAAATGAACGTACGATACCCATTCTTGGGTGTTTTGTCAATGTTTTTCATTAATATCTTCAAGTTTTACTGAAAACAGTCGCGATGATGCGTCTTCATTCATGGTAACTCCGTAGAGAAGGTTTGCTTTGTTCATTGTTGAGCGATTATGAGTAATGGCAATAAATTGTGTTATGTGCGAGAGCTCTTCTAAAATAGTTGCAAAGCGTTCGGAATTCGCTTCATCAAGAGCGGCGTCAACTTCATCGAGTACGATAAACGGAGCGGGATTTGCGGCGATAATCGCGCACAAAAGCGCGATAGAAGTCAGTGAGCGTTCTCCGCCTGACAAAGCTCCTATGTTAGTGATTTTTTTATTTGGAGGGCATGCTATAATATCAATTTCAATTGTGCGTTGGAGGTTATTCGGCGGTGTTTCTTCTGCATCCTCTTGGCGTTCTTCGATTTTTTGGCGCTTGGTTTCTTTCCGATAGGAGAGAGCGGCTTTGCCACCGGTAAACAATATTTTGAAATAATGATTAAAATGTTCATTTATCTTTTTAAAACTGTGAGTGAATTGTGTTTCTATTTTTTCATCGAGTTCGTGAATGATTTTTATAAGATGCGTATGCGACTCTTTTAAGTCAGTGGATTGATGTGATAAAAAGTCGTATCGTTGTTTTGCTTCTTCGTACTCTTCCATGATTCCGTCTTCAATATCTCCGATTTGGTTCACTCGTTTTTTTGCAGTTATCATGTGCTCTGCGAGCGCTGTCAGGTGTTCGTTCGAAAGCGAATACTCTTGTGTGGGCGTCATGATTGTTTCCCATATATCGCGCGGAACTTCTTGTTGTATTTCATTTTTAATATCTTCCGAACGTTGTTCAATCCGCGCTTGTTCAATGAGAATGGTATGAACATACTGCTCTTTTGAAGATAGTTCAGTGTTAATGTCATGTGATTTTCGTTGAATCGCGAGCATCCTTTCTTTATTGCGGTGTTGTTGAAAGTGGTAGGTTGACAGTTGTTCTGAAATTTTTGCGTATTCAGCTTGATATTTTTTATACTCGGTCTTGAGTCGTTCTCCCATTGTTGTGAGCGATGTAATTTTTGTTTCCTTGGTCCCTGTTTTTTGAATGACCAATTTTTGAGACAATGCATGTTCTTCGCGAGTGATGCGATCGAGTTGCTCGCGGAGCAGTGATTTTTTTTGCTCTGTGATTTTTTGTTCCATTTTATTTTCTTGGATGATTGCCGATAGTTCTTCGGATTCGACGTGCGCGTGTTTTATTTTTTTTTGCAGGTTTTTTATTTCTATCGTCGTGTCTTTATGAGGACGCAAAAGTTCGGCAACAGAAGTGAGGGTTGAAATGATTTTTTTTACTCTGCTGATAAGACCTTCTTTTTTTGAATTATTGACGAGTTCATCCAAAAGAATCGCGCATTCATGAGAAAGCGTTTCAATTGTTTGTCGCGCGCCATGGTGAGAGGTGTTCTGGTTCTGGTGTTGAAGGTGTTCGAGTGTGTGGGTATCTGCAGTAAGGGCGGATAGTATCGTATCGCGCTCAATCTCTGTATCTTTCATTATGAGAGCTGATTGGGTTGTTTGATTTTTAATGTGTATGAGCGATTGTTCAGTTGTCGTTTTTTCTCCTTCTATTTCATGGAGTCGCCGATGTATCCAGGCGATATCTCCTTCGCCTTTGAGTTCATATTGATGTTCGATATCTTGTTGGATACGGATAATTTCATTGTCCTTTTCCCGCATAGCGGAAAGCGCACTGCGCTGAAGAGCCAAGAGGTGTTCATATTCTTCTGTTGTGCCGTTTCCCGTCCCCAATAGCTGAAATTCTTTTTCTTGTTCTTGTTGCGTTTTTTTTAAAGAGATGAGTTCATCCTCTACAGCTGATGCTCGTTGTATTTTTTCAGATAACTCTTGATGCAACGCAGACCACATTCCTCCATAGTATTGGGTTTGAATATCGCGGAGCGTGTGGATGTATTCTTCGCGCTGTTTCCACCGCCTTACTTGTCGTTCTAATAGATGGAGACGAGGAGTTGTCTCGTTTAACAGGAGATCTGTTTCTGCTAAATGCTCTGCCGTGCGTTCTAATGTACGGGCCGCGCTGTCGCGTTTGATTTGGTAGTGTTTAATCCCGGTTGCTTCGTCAAAAAAATCCTTACGCTCGTGCGGAGACGCAAGAAGGATGGTATCTATCATGCCCTGACCGATGACAGCGTAGTTTTTTTGTCCCACATTGGCTTGTGCTAATAGGAGTTGAATCGAAGAGAGGGGAGTGGGGATCCCATTAAGAAGGTATTCACTTTCTCCATTGCGATACAAGCGACGGGTAATAATGAGTTCTTGGTATTCAATATCAGCAGAGCGGTCTCTGTTATCAATGGTGATAGTGACCTCTGCCCGAGAGAGTCGAGATGCTTTTTGAGATCCTGAAAAAATAACATCTTCTGATTTTTTTCCTCGCAAGAGTTTTAAGCTTTGCTCTCCCAATACCCACCGAATGCCATCTGCGATATTTGATTTTCCCGAACCGTTCGGCCCGATGATTGCGGTAATACCTTTGGATTTTTTTTGTCCTGAAGGTGGCCGAAACTCAAGCACGGTTTTATTCGCAAACGATTTGAACCCTTGTATGGAAAGTTGCTTTAAATACATACTGTCGGAGCAGTGATTATGTAGTGAGTAACAGGTAAGACACTGAAATAGTAGCACACAATGCGTAAGAAAATCGAGATGAAAAAAAACAGGCTGTGCCCAATAGATATAATGAGTCCTCAAACGGAGAGTTCATGGTATGAGGAGTTCATTATATAAATTGAGCACAGCTGGACGGGGTGTTATACACACCAACCCGCCACATCGCAACAAGGAATTGGATCACCACTTTCGGTTGGCCTGATGCGTATCAGGCGCAATGGGATGGAGGTGATGGATCTGGTGATGGATGCGAAAAGAGCTTTTTTGATATCCCCTCCTTGTTACATGATTCCGATGGAAGTAGTAACAATTATAGTATATCATATTTATGAAAACGCAAAACCCTTGCCTTGTAAGGTGAGGGTTTAATAGAGTGTGTCATACTTTGTCGTTTACCACCCTTTCACTTCAATCCCTTTTTCTGCGGCCGCAACTTGGGCCTCCTGTTTTGAGGATCCTGTGCCTTCGGCAATCATCTCATCTCCCAAAAATACTCCAACGCGAAATGTTTTTGAATGATCTGGCCCTTCTTCATGCAGTACTTGATATGAGGGAGTAACGCCGATATGTTCCTGCGCCGCTTCCTGAAACCGTGTTTTAGGATCTATGTAGAGCTTTTCTTTTAAAATCCTTGGCAAATGGCTAATGACAGCGCTCTGGATAAATGATTGCGCCGCGTCATATCCTTTATCAAGGTAGATTGCACCAATAACTGCTTCAACCGCGTTGGCAAGAATATATTGCCGCGCTTTGGTATTGTTGTCTTTTGATTCTCCTTTGGAAAGGTAGAGAAAATTATTAAAATTCAGTTCTTGCGCAATATCTCCGAGCATTTTTGCGTTTACTAACGCCGCGCGCCAATTCGTGAGCTCGCCTTCAGGATTGTCGTACTGTTGGTATAAGTATTCTGTAACAACAAGTTCAAGAACCGCATCGCCTAAAAATTCAAGCCGTTCATTGTGATCAAGTTCAAATGTTGGGTTTTCATTGAGATATGACCGGTGAACCATTGCTTGCTGTAAAAGTGCCGGATGAATAAACGTAACGCCGATCGTCTTTTCGAGTTTTGAAATATTTTTTTCTGTCATGGAGTAAACATCCGCCCTTATCTATTGATCATCTACCTCGCGAAAGGGGTGGGCAATCAACAAACAAGGATGGGAGAGATAATGCCAAAGGGTTGCCTTGTTAGCATGGCGCATGCTCGTAAGAATGAGAGTAATGGAAAATAATGCATTTATGTTTCAGATATATCAGAATGTTTTGGTGATGAGCTGTCTTTATTGTCTTGTGTTGCTTCTTTAGGGTCAGTGATTTTTCCTGAAGAGAGAAAATCGTTATACATGGAACCGAGTACTCCGTTGACAAATTTCCCTGACGATTCTCCTCCAAAGGCCTTTCCTAATTCAATGGCTTCGTTAATTGCAACGCGAGGAGGGACGTCGGCGCAGTGAAGGAGTTCAAAAATACCGATGCGTAGGATATTTCTATCAACGATAGTAATGTGATCAAGCGGCCATTCTGGGGCATACTGTTCAATGAGAGGATCAATAATGGTATGTTCTTTTAAAACACCTTCTATGAGGCGTTTGGTAAAATCGCCATCATCAAGACCAGGCCCGAATTGTGATTTGTTATATGCCAAAAAATCGTGGATTCGGTCATCTCGTTTTCCATTAAAATCCCATTCGTAAAGCGTTTGAAGCGCAATGGTACGCGCGAGGTGTCGTGTTGACATGGCACAAAAGGGGACTTACGCTTTGGAAGCGCGATAGACCCCGCAAAAAGAGCATGCGCGATGAGGTAATTTTGACTTTCCGCATGCCACGCATGAATCAAGCGATTTTTTCGCAAGGATATGATGCGTTCTGCGTCGCCGTGTTTGAGACGAACTGTGCCGTTTGGGAGGTACAGACATAGAAGTAAAAGCAAAGGATACTGTTAAAAGATTGATGTTTTTGATAGTAATAGATTATTGGGGTTTTGGCAAGAAAGCCGGCGGACAATTCCATGATGTATAATTCGCAGGAAAATGCAAGTGATGCTATCCACACACAAGACACAGATAGTGAACAGGATCAGATGGTTTTATTTTTCCCCAGGCCATGATACCATAACATTCACATAGGGATATGCGTGATGTGCCGAGTCGAGTCACTCATAAGGATTTATTACGATGATTATTGTTTTATTGCTGTATTGTTTTATTGTTATCGTTTCATCGTAACAATAAAGCAATGGAACAATAGGGTAATGGGAGCGCTATGACACCGGAACAACTCTGGCAAGCAACGCTTGGTGAGCTCGAAGTATCACTCTCTCGCGCAAATTTTACAACGTGGTTTAAAAACACGTTTATTGCTGATATCTCCCAGCAGAAAATTATCGTCGCGGTTCCGAACGCATTTACAAAGTCATGGCTTGAGAATAAATATCACAAAGCGATTATAAAAGCATTACAACACTTAACCGACAATTCGGTACGAGAGGTATTGTATCAAATTGTTACTCACGAAAAACAGGGGGGTATAAAGCATGATGATCCTGTTGCGCAAGAAGCGTTGTCGCCGTATGTTCGAACCGCACATTCGAATACGGCTCATGCAGAGTCGTCAGGCGGTTCAAAATATACCTTTGATAATTTTATTGTTGGAAAGGGAAACGAACTTGCCCATGCGGCAAGCTTTGCTGTTGCAGAAGTGCCTGGAAAAAAATACAATCCGTTATTTCTGTATGGCGGAGTGGGGCTTGGGAAGACACATTTAATGAGGGCAATATCTCATCATGTAAAGCTCCGCAATCCTCAAGCCAATGTACTGTATGTTACGTCTGAAAAATTTACCAATGATTTTATTCAAGCGTTGAAAGAGGGCAAAACAAAGGAGTTTAAGCTTATTTATAGAAGCCCTGATGTACTGTTGATAGATGATATCCAATTTATTACTGGCAAAGAGCAGACGCAAGAGGAATTTTTTCATACCTTTGAGGCGCTTCACCAAGCAGATAAACAAATTGTGATGACCTCGGATCGTCCTCCAAAAGCGATAGGCGCGTTACCTGACCGTCTGCTTTCTCGATTTGAATGGGGCATGATTGCTGATATTTCATTTCCTGATCTTGAAACGCGGATCGCGATACTGACGTCAAAATGCGCGGAAAAGGGGTGTATTATTTCTCAAGAGGTTTTGGAATACGTCGCTTCGAATATCCAGCATAATATTCGGGAACTTGAAGGTGCGTTGAATAAAATTATTGCGCATCACCAGTTATTTAATCACACTCCGACGATTGATACGACAAAAGAGATTATTTCGTCATTGGCGCTTAATCCCACGAAAGGAGCGGTAACTCCGCGAAAGCTCATAGAGATCGTGGCGCGGTATTACGATGTTCCTATTGATGGATTAGTTGGTTCGAGTAGGAAAAAAGAACTTGTTGGTCCGCGTCAGATCGCGATGTATCTTTTAAGGGAAGAAGTGGATGCCTCATATCCGGCAATTGGGCAGGATATGGGTGGTAGGGATCATACAACTGCAATGCATGCGTATCAAAAAATTGCTGAAGCATTGCATAAAGATGATCGTTTAAAACAAGAAATTGCAAATATTACCCAGTTGCTGTATCAGGGAGCATAGGTATTTTTTATATGTCTAATCAAGGACACAAACAACAGGGCGCGGAGGAGGTATTAGATGAAAAAATGAAAGAGATAGAACTGAAACGGCAGGAACAAGAAGCTCAAGTTCATGCGGCGCAAGCAGGGGTTCAGTATATTAACCTTGAACATTTTCCCATTGATCAGGATGCGTTGTCATTCATTGAAGAGGTCCAAGCGCGCGCGCTTGGCGTCATTTGTATTTATCAAGAAATGCATATTCGTAAAGTTGCCGCAGTTCATCCCGAGCATCAGGCAGTGCAAGAATTTATTCAACAATTTTCCAATAATGGTGCCATAAAAGTTGATGTCGTACTGACAAGCCAGCATTCATGGGAAGAGGCGATGAAGTTGTATGCGCGGCTTCCAAAAAAAATAGTATTTTCAGACGACGTTACTATTAGCGCGGATATTCTTGCAGGGTTTCAGGAAAAAATTAAAACGCTGGATGATTTAACACACGCGCTTGCCGAGGTCCAAATGACTGATAAAGTAGCCATGATATTGGCAGGTGGATTAAAAAGTGACGCCTCTGATATTCATATCGAAGCGGAGGAAAATCGTATTATTATACGGTACCGCATTGATGGGATTTTGCATGAGGTTGCGCAACTTCCGTCAGAAACGTGGCAACAGGTGATTGCGCGGATTAAATTGATTTCAAAGATGAAAATTAATATTACGAGTAAGTCCCAAGATGGCCGTATTACAATTCGATTGAAAGACGACGCTGTTGATGTTCGTGTTTCAACGATTCCGACAGCGTTTGGCGAAAGCGTGGTGATGCGTTTGTTGCGGTCATCTCACGCGGCTCATACATTTGAGGATTTGGGCTTACGCGGGAGTGCGTACGCACTCTTGGAAAAAGAAATCGTTCGTCCCAATGGCATGATTATTACAACAGGCCCCACTGGTTCTGGGAAAACAACAACACTGTACGCAATCGTTAATAAATTAAATGATTCGAAAACAAAAATTATTACATTAGAAGATCCGATAGAATATAAATTACAAGGGATTAATCAAAGTCAGGTGGACGCCGAGAAAGGATATACGTTTGCGGCCGGATTACGTTCCATTTTAAGACAAGACCCTGATATTGTGATGGTTGGTGAGTTGCGTGATTTGGAAACAGCGGATACTGCAATCAATGCGGCATTGACAGGTCATTTGGTTGTTTCAACATTGCATACGAATGATGCCGCAGGAGCTATTCCTCGATTTCTTGCCATGGATGTTAAACCGTTTTTACTTGGCCCTGCGTTGAACGCGGTTATCGGCCAGCGGTTAGTCCGAAAGTTGTGTGAAAAATGCAAAAAACAAACACTACTTGCGCCTGATATGCAGGTGCGCGTAGATGCATTGCTTGCGGAATTACCTGATGCTGAAAAAGCGCAACTGAAGACGGAAAAGATATTTTATTTTGCTGTCGGATGTGAGGTATGCAATGGTATGGGATATAAAGGCAGGGTGGGAGTGTATGAGATTTTTCAGGTTGGAGATGACATTGAAAAAGCCATTAGCGAACAACGTGTTTCTGAAGCCGAAATGAGGGACATTGCGCGCGCTCAAGGCATGGTAACCATGGCGCAGGATGGTATTTTAAAAGCATTGGATGGAATTACAAGTGTGGATGAGGTGTTTCGGGTGACAGAATAATAAGAGCAATCCTAACCTACTCATACATCCGAATCTACTAATACGGCGGACGTATTTGTAGATTAGCAGATTAGGATGTCATTCGTAGATTAGGATTGCTTATGATTATTGGTATTGACTTTTCCCGCGGTGAGATGGAACATCGCACCGGTGTGGAGTGGTATAGTCATAATATTGTTAAGCATCTACTTGATCTCGGCGCAGAGCACGAGATTGTTTTATATTCACGGAGGGGTGGGGTTTCCTCGTGTTGTAGAGATGGGGTTAACCCTGTCTCTATGGTGCATCTTCGCTGGCCATTCCGATTCGGCTGGACCCAGTTTCGTTTATCATTAGAAATGGTTCTGCGTCCGCCAGATGTATTGTTTGTACCATCGTATATTTTACCACCCATAACACCTAAACGCGTGGTAACTATGGTGCATGATGTCGCGTTTAAACGCCATCCAGAATGGTATTCTCAAAAACAAATACGAGTATTGGAATTAGGGATACGAAGGATTATTAAGAAACGTGTTGTTGTATTAGTGCCAACGGAATTTGTGAAACGAGAATTATTAAAGTTGTATCCGGAAATGTGCGATTTGGATATTCGTGTCATTCCACATGGCGTTGATCACACGTTGTTTCGTCGTCGTTCCCCCTCGCCTTTACAAGGAGAGTCCGCTCCGCCAGCTGGTGGATGGCAGAGGGGTGAGGTGGTGGATACGAAAGTAGTACCCCCATCCCCGTATTTCCTCTTCATCGGTCGCTTGGAAAGTAAAAAAAATATTTCCCATATTGTGGATGCATTTGTAGAGTTCGTCGGCGACGTTCCCTCGCCTTTACAAGGAGAGGGAAGGGTGAGGTCTTACGTAAAATCCGGCGACGTAGAGACGGGGTTTCCGCCAGAGGCGGATCACCCACAGGGGGAAACTCCGTCTCTACAGACATCTCTCCTCCTCGTCGGTCGTCCTGGCCATGGTTACGAAAGATTTGCTCATAAATTGAATCATCCCAATATTCATGTTATACCATCGGTATCAGCCGAAGAATTGGTAATACTCTATCAAAATGCAATCGCATTGGTATTTTCAACATTATACGAAGGGTTTGGTATGCCCATTCTTGAGGCCATGGCATGCGGATGTCCGGTAATCACCTCAAAAGGCGGTGCGTACGAAGAAGTGGCAGGAACTGCCGCGTTATTGGTTGATCCTCATAATATATTAGATATTGCGGATGCAATGATAAAGATTCAATCAGGGGGCTGGAAGGAAAAAGGGTTAAAAAGAGCGCATCAATTTTCATGGGACGCATCAGCCCAACAAACATTAGCACTCGTATGCAACAAATATTGATATTTATTGTATTGGTAAGTTTGCCAGCATATTTGATTCGGTTTGAGGTTTTTGGTATTCCAACCACGCTTTTGGAAATGGGAATTTATGCGGTGGCGTGTCTCCCGCTTCTTTACAATGAGAATCCGCTCCGTCATCTGGCGGATGGCGGAGGGGTGAGGTGGAAGAAGAGATTCGCTGAGATGTTCCATCTGTTCAAACCATACCTCTGGCCATTACTGCTCTGGCTGGGAATGACAACAGTGTCTGCTATAGTGAGCGCTACGTACGGGGATTGGATGTTGGGTTTTGGGATTTTGAAGGGATGGTTTTTTGATCCATTGTTGTTGACGTGGGTGGTTATGGCGTGTAGAGACGTGGCGGTGCCGCGTCTCCGTGGGAACGTGCCAGGTGGAGACGCCCCAGCGAGGCGTCTCTACAATATGCGTCTATTACTCGCCACAGGCCTTCTTGCTTCTGCGCTTATAATCAGCGCGTATGGATTATTTGATTACATGATGGGTTGGACGCGTGATGGTAGGTTAGATGCATTTTTTAAAACTTCAAATTATGTGTCCATGTTTATTGTGCCGGTATTGATATTGGGAGTAGGAATGATTGTAGAGACGCCCCCCTGGGGCGTCTCCGTCGCGCGCTGGAAATCGGCGCTGATGATCATTGTCATGATTATGATAACTACCGCTCTTATCCTCACCAATTCTTTTGGCGGCTGGATAAGCGCGTTGATTGGGGTAGTTGTTTTTTTCGTTTTTTTCTTACGACACCAAACACCCCCTTCCTGTCCCTCTTCCCATCACAAGGATGGGGCACAGCAAGAGGGGAGCGATCGTCGTCCCCCTCTCCTTTATAAGGAGAGGGTAGGGGTGAGGTGTTGGCGCATAGTTTTTATACTCATATCTCTCATGGTTCTTGGTGCTTTCGTCTGGTACGGCTTACCCCGTCACTTTACTCACCGCAACGAATTTTTTAATGTAACATCTTCCCAACTGCGACAAAATTTATGGCGTGTGGCAGGGGATATGGTGCAAACCCATCCGATACTTGGTGTGGGGCTGGGAAGATTTCAAAAAGAATTGCCAATTCTTATAAAACAAAAACCGCACCTTTTGACGGTTCAAACGATATTAGTTGATTTTCATCTTCCGCATAATTTATATCTGACAATCGCATCAGAATCCGGGCTCATCGCCTTGCTTGGTTTTCTATGGTTTATCGGGTTATGGTTATGGCGTGGAGCAAAACAATACATATCAACCCGTGATCCTATACTTCTCGGCGCACTCTGCGCCATGCTTACTATTCTCATCCACGGCTTTGTAGACACTCCATATTTTAAAAATGATTTATCGATATTGTTTTGGATAGTAGTGGTGATTGGAGTTTTGTCATCCTCAGAACGGAAGTATACCGTTTTGTAGAGACGGGGTTCCATAATCACAAGGGCGTGGCAAGAACCCTGTCTCTACGCAAGCTTGTTTAATTTTTTTTGCGCTTGGTGGAGTTTAGATTGTTCGGTTTGTATGACTGCTTTGGGCGCCTTTGCGAGGAAATCTTGATTTGAAAGTTTTTGCTCAAGAGATGTGATGTAATGTTCCAATTCTTTTTTTGCTTTATTGATTTTTTTATCATCGCGCGGGATGTGCAGGGTGAGGGAGATACCATGTTCGTGGATAGTGTGGCCTTGGGTGTTTGTTTTGGTTTGATTGATAAATGTTACGCGTGCCAGTTTTTCGATGAGGAGGATATTGGGGGATATTCGGCGTTGTAGAGACGGGGTTAACCCCGTCTCTACAACGAGCGACGGTTCTATTTTAAACTCCGCCCGCGCGTTGCGGATGGCTGTGATGATGGCACGGATAGTGGCGTGGTGTTTGAGGGCAGGTGAGGATTTAATGGTTGGTGATTTGGGGTAGGGGGCGATGAGGATCAATGACGACGACACACCCTTCTGCCCCCTCTTAATAGAGGGGGAAACATCGTCGTCGTCCCCCTCTCCTTTACAAGGAGAGGGTAGGGGTGAGGTTAAGGAGGGGGTGGTATTTAATTCTCCCCACACTTTTTCCGTAATAAACGGGATAAACGGATGCCAGAGGCGTAACAGAGTTTGTAAAATATATAATAATATTTCGTTTTTTCCCTGTTCAATCTTTACAATCTCCACATACCAATCTGCAAATTTATCCCAGGTGAATTCGCGCAATTTTTCTCCGGCTGGTGAAAATTCAAAATTATCCATGTGCTTGGTAACATCATGGATCAAGATATCTAATTCTGCCAAAATCCATTCATCACTTAATGTTTGTGCTTTTGGTTTTTTTTCTATCAACTGTGGTGTATCAACGGTGGTAAGAATAAACCGCGAGATATTCCAGAATTTATTGATAAAATTCCTAAACCCTTCAATTTTTTCCTCATACATTTTTATGTCATTACCCGGGGTGGAGCCGATAATTAAGGATAATCGCAACGCATCTGTGCCGTATGTTTGAATCATCTCTACTGGATCAATCCCATTGCCTAATGATTTTGACATTTTTCTGCCTTCTTTATCCCGCACCATCCCGTGAAGATACACGGTTTTAAAGGGGATTTGTTTAGTGTTATAGGTTGTCATTAAAATCATACGCGCAACCCAAAAGAATAAAATCTCATACCCTGGCGCCATGACTGAAGTTGGGTGGAATGTTTTAAAATCAGGCGAGCGTTTCAGCCATTCGGCAAGGGATTCATCTTTTTTTATTTTCGTATCAAGTAGGGTTGAAAATGTCCACAAGGCAGACGAGAACCATGTGTCCAATGTGTCCGGGTCCTGGGTAAACGTGGTGCTTCCACAGCGCTTGCATTTTTTAGGTTGCTCAATACTGGCGAGCGGGGGGCACGATTTTTTGATTTCGTCCGCCAGCTGGCGGATCGGATTTCGGATTTTTGTTTCGCAATACCAAACCGGCACTCTGTGTCCAAACCAAATTTGGCGGGAAATGCACCAGTCCTGTAAATTATTTATCCAGTGAAAATATGTTTTTTTAAATCTGCTCGGCAAAATTTCAATATCCTCGGATTTAACCACATCAATGGCAACTTCCTTGAGTGTTTTCTTTTTTCCTTTCCATACAACAGCTGGTTTATCCACGCTCATAAACCATTGCAAAGAAAGATACGGCTCAACCACTGCATCACAACGATAACAATGCCCAATATTATGTATGTGTTTTTCTGTTTTTTTCAGCAGTCCACGTTGTTGTAATTCCTCAATAATAAGTTTGCGAGCATCAGCAACAGCCCAGTTTTTGTATTTTCCGCCGTGATCATTGAGTGTGCCGTCAGGGTTGAGGATATTGATATATGCAAGATTGTGGCGTTTAGCGATTTGATCATCATTAAAATCATGCGCAGGAGTTACCTTTACCGCGCCGGTTCCAAATGAGGGGTCCACATGTCTGTCCGCAATGATTGGAATTTCGCGATTTGCAAGCGGAAGGGTAACAGTTTTGCCAATAAGATGTTTGTATCGTTCATCTTTTGGGTTGACTGCAACGGCCGTGTCGCCGAGCATGGTTTCCGGACGGGTTGTTGCGACGGTTATTTTGCCCCCCCCTCCTAAGGTAGGATGGGGTGGGGGGAGGTCTGAATTTTTTATCGGATAATCAATATAATACAATATTCCTTCTGTTTCCGCGTATTCCACTTCGTCATCCGCAAGCGTGGATTCACATCTTGGACACCAATTGACCAACCGATTGCCGCGAACAATCAATCCGTCGTTGTACATGTTTACAAATACTTTTTGTACGCATTTGGTAAGCACAGGCGACATGGTATATGCTTCGCGCGACCAATCGCAACTTGCGCCTAATTTTCGCAGTTGATGTTCTATGGTTGTTTTTGATTCTTCAACATACTGATTCACGCGTTCCAAAAATTTTTCACGCCCTAAATCGTGCCGGGTTTTTCCTTCTTGCGAGATTAGTTTTTCTACCTTATTCTGAGTGGCAATAGCGGCATGATCCACACCCGGCACCCATAGTGTTTTTTCTCCTTTCATGCGGTGATACCGTACAATCACATCGTGCAGAGATGTTTCCATGGCATGGCCAAGATGCAACACCCCGGTTGCGTTCGGCGGTGGCATCATTAAAGAGAATGGCTTTATCTTTTTTCCTGAATAATGATCTGGATTAAAAAATCCTGACTGCTCCCATTGTCGGTATATGCCATCCTCAATTTTTTGAGGATCGTATTGTTTGGGTAATTCGGCCTGTTTCCGCGTTTTTGATAGTTTTTTAGTGCCTTTTTTCATACTATTATAGAGTAGCGATTTTTAGCGGTTTTATCAACAAGTATTGGCCCAACGCCCTCTGTATCTCTCTTTCGATGTGCGATGCGAATGAAGGCAGTTTTTATTTTAGCCGCAGATTTGGATCTGCGGTTATTTTTCTGTAATCTGTTTTTTGTTTTGAGTATTTTGTTTTTACCAATGCGGCGATGGCGATCATGGCGGCGTTGTCAGCCGAGGTGCCGGGGAGAGGGAAGCGGAGATCAGTTTTCGGTTTTCGGTTTTCAATTTTCAGTTTTTCTGTGAGTTGGTTTCGGAGGTGTTGATTTGCGGCGACACCGCCACCGACAACAAGGGTTTTAATATGGTAGTGTTCAACTGCTCGCAGGGTTTTTATAACTAACACATCAATTGCCGCGTTTTGAAATTCGCATGCGACTTGCGCGCGATTATAATCGGGGTGTTTTTCTATCAAATATCGCACTGCGGTTTTAAGTCCCGAGTAACTGAAGTTGAAGTCAGGAGAATCAATCATCGGGCGAGGGAATGTTATGGGCAATCCTAATCTACTAATAACATCCGAATCTACGAATACGGGGCTGTCGTCTGTAGAGACGGGGTTAACCCCTCTTCTATGGTGTATTATTTGTAGATTAGGATGCATTCGTATATTGGGATTGCTCCATTCGGATGCCTCTTGTTCTATCGCTGGACCGCCAGGATAGGGAAATCCTAAGAGTTTTGCTACTTTATCAAATGCTTCGCCCACCGCATCATCAATCGTTGTCCCGATAATCTCAAAATCATAGTGCTGTTTCATAAGCACCAATTGCGTGTGTCCGCCAGATACCAACAGCGCAAGCACGGGAAATTGAAAATCATCAACATTTTTTAGTGTTGAGTAAATATGGCCAGCCATGTGGTTTATAGGAATGAGCGGTTTATTCCATGCCAGTGCCAGCGTTTTTGCCGTCTCTACGCCGATATGCAATGCCGCTATAAGACCGGGGCCCTGCGTTACGGCAATGCCGTCTATATTTTGATACGAAATATGAGCGGCATCAAACGCTTGTGTGATAACAGGGATGATATTGAGGATATGGTTACGCGCGGCAATTTCCGGTATGACGCCACCATATTGTGCGTGAATTTTGGCTTGCGATGCGATGATATTTGACACAATAGCAATAGCACCATTTGTTTCTTGTACAATGGCGGCCGCGGTTTCATCGCATGATGATTCAATTCCAAGGATGATCATAATACTTTCCACATTAACGGAATTTTGTTTTGCGGTAAAGTATAGTTGACTTGATATGAGGATTTCGTTATCCTTGCTTATGTTTAGATGAGACGAAAAGGTGTTATACACATGAAATCAAGGCCCCTTCGTCTAATGGTTAGGACGGCAGGTTTTCATCCTGTAAACAGGGGTTCGATTCCCCTAGGGGCTACATATAAAATAACCGCCGTAAAAGCGGTTATTTTATATTAGTGTTTTAATATGAGATATGGCTTTAGTTGCGTTTTATTCAGCTGTTTTCTATACTATCACTATATGAATAGTGTATTGCATCGCATAAAAAATTTATTTACAAAAAAAGACACAATACATGACGAGCAAAATGATAGTTTAGAACGTGCGTTTACTCAACCACGCGCGTCTTCTGATGAGTGGGTGATGGTTAATGAGGGCGAGGAGGGATATTTATCTGTTGATGTATTCCATACGCCAACAGAAATTGTGATTCGCGCGCCGATCGCCGGAGTACGGCCGGAACACATTGACATTACAGTGAACAATGATATGGTAATTATTCGAGGTGGCAGGGAACGAGCAGATGATTTTGGAGTTACTGAATATGTGGTTCGCGAGTGTCACTGGGGAGGTTTTTCACGCACCATTATTTTACCTGTTATTGTGTCATCCCATCGCGCAATCGCTGTGTTTAAAAATGGAGTGCTCATCGTTCGCCTACCAAAAGCACATGAACAAAAAAAATCTTTAGACATTACAGTTGAGGAGGGGTATTCTTAATAATGATTCCTATGATTGCGGGGGTGATTGAACGATTTGATGATTATTATGTTGTGATTCGCACTCGTGAGGGGGAGATTCTGTATTGGCCAAAACGAGATATACCCAAAGATAGCGTTCCTGGTGCTATAGTATATGCAATGCTTTCTTCTCAACCGTATACTCATCCTTTGCAAGTGGATCCAAAGCATATTCTCAATACGTTATTGCTTGGATCAGAATGATTATGGAGACGAAAGAACATGAAAAGGCGCGTGCGCGAAATTGGAAAATGATAGTCATGCTCCTTGCAGGAGCTCTTCTTATAGTTGCGGTGGTCATTGTTCTTGGCGCGTATGGGTATGTTTCACGCTATCAGAACAAAATGTTTCCTGGTATATCAGTGGGGAGCTACTCCTTAGGAAGTAAAACAAAAGAAGAAGCGCGTCAGGTACTTGTAGACGCGTTGCGTCCTTATAATGAACAGGGGATCGTTGTTGCATATAATGATCGAGCCCTTGCTTTTCCTCCGGTTAATGTTGCGCCTTTTGATCCTGATATTTCACAGGAAGTGTTTCGTTTTAATACAGATGAGAGTATTGAATACGCATGGAGTATTGGTCGTCGAGGTGGCACATTTGTTCGTTTTTTTGAAAAAGCGCAGGCATTATTTTTGGGGAAAAAGGTTCCATTGCAGTATAGTGTCAACGAAGACGTTCTTGTTACTGTTTTAAAGGAGAATTTTGGAGACAAAGAGCATCCGGCGCGCGATGCCTCTCTCGTATTTAATAATGACCGCACGTCAGTTGATATTGTGCCTGAAGAAAGTGGGTGGATTTTTGACAGAGGAATTTTTTTAAAAGATTTTAAAGATGCCATCGCATCAACATCATTTGGCCCCGTTCAATTAAAACAACAAAACGATACTCCCTCTATTGGAGTGGAAGACATACGAGTTCTCCTGCCATCGATTGAGCGTATGATCACAATACCGTCTGTAACGCTTACGTTTGAAAAGAGGTCATGGGTCGTCTCGCAGAAGGTATTTCGAACATGGCTTGATTTTGGGGTAGGAGATCAGACGGAAGAAACATCACTTGTTATCAACAAGAAAATATTTGGCGAGTACGCAATGCAAAACTTGGAAAAAGCAATTAGAATTTCCCCAGAGGAACCAAAATTTGAAATTGATCCTTTAACAAAAATGCTTAAAAGAATGAATCAGGGAGTATCTGGTCGTGATATTGACATTGAAGCGACTGTGGCAGAGATAGAACAACGGGTATTTAATGATCAGCTTACTCGCGTGACCATTCAAACAAAAGAGGTATTTCCGCGCACTTCTGACGTTTCTTTGGATGATTTGGGTATTCAGGAAATTTTAGGCACAGGGCATTCGAATATGAAAGGAAGTCCGAAAAATCGGCGTCATAATATTGCGGTGGGAGCTCGATCGCTTCATGGTATTATGATTGCGCCATCAGAGGAATTTTCATTACTTCATGCATTAGGTGAGATTAACGCGAAATCGGGGTATCTTCCCGAATTGGTGATTAAGGGGAATAAAACAATACCTGAATATGGAGGTGGGCTGTGCCAGATTGGGACTACGACATTTCGAGCAACGCTCAAAAGCGGATTGCCAGTTCTTGAAAGGCAAAATCATTCTTACCAGGTTCCTTATTATATAGACGAAAAAGGCAGGCCCGGCACTGATGCGACTATTTATGATCCTTCGCCTGATTATCGGTTTTTGAATGACACAGGCAATTTTGTGCTTATTCAGACGCGTATTGTTGGAGATGATATTTATTTTGATTTTTGGGGAGCGAAAGACGGGAGATCGGTATATCAATCAGAAACAAAAGTGTGGGGCATTGTGAAGCCGCCGCCGGCCAAGCTTATTGAAACGACAGATATTCCTCCTGGAGAAAAAAAATGCACAGAACGGCCGCATAACGGCGCAAATGCCGAGTTTACGTATGAGATTATATATGCTTCTGGTAAAAAAGAAGCACAAGTATTTACATCACATTACAGGCCATGGCAAGAAGTATGCTTGGTCGGGGTTGAAAAAATAGAAGATAGCCCGGTAGATATTTCCGATACTCTTTTAATACCTTCTGAACAAGCAGGATCATCTGAAGATTCTGCTGAAGGGGCTCAAACTCCAGAATAAAAACAAAAAAGCCCAGAACAATCTCTAGACAAGAGAATTACGTAGAGGCATTTCTGAGCCGGAGCCCAGAGAACCCTCACACGCAACCCCCATGCTTGTCGTGTCTAGAGATTGTTTTGGGATCTTTCTATTTTTGTCGTAGAATGCAAAGATGTATAAAGACCGAACATGATACCATGAGTTTGCTTATATGTCAAGGATTATTTTATTTGTCCTTGTTTTAGCTAAAAATCTATGGAACGAGTGATCGTACCCGATGAATTGGAAGAGGACACTGGTGTGGAGCAGACGCTTCGGCCAGCATGGCTTGCTGATTATATTGGGCAATCAAAAATTAAAGAGAATATCCGTATTTTTATTTCTGCCGCAAAAATGAGGCAAGAACCATTGGAGCATGTGTTACTCTATGGTCCGCCCGGCCTTGGCAAAACAACTCTTGCGCATGTTATAGCTCATGAAATGGGAACGCATATACGGGTTACAAGTGGACCAGCTATTGAACGCGCAGGAGATTTGGCTTCTATTTTAACCAATCTTTCTGATGGAGATATTTTATTTATTGATGAAGTTCATCGTTTAAACCGGCTTATTGAAGAGGTTTTGTATCCTGCTATGGAGGACTATCATTTGGATATTATTATCGGGAAAGGGCCTTCAGCTCGGACGGTTACAATAGATCTTCCTCATTTTACGTTAATAGGAGCGACAACGCGCGCCAGTTTAATTTCGTCTCCGCTTAGGGATCGTTTTGGCAGTGTGTTTCATCTGGATTTTTATTCTCACGAGGAAATGAATGATATTATTCAACGTTCTGCTCGGATTTTGTCATTAGCTATTGAGGATGCGGCCACACAGGAAATTGCTCAAAGATCTCGTAAAACGCCTCGAATAGCGAATCGTCTTTTGCGTCGCGTGCGTGATTACTGTCAAGTAAAAGGGGATGGGAGTATTGGGCATTCAATGACAAAAGAGTCGCTTGCTCATTTAGATATAGATCATCTTGGTCTTGATTCGGTTGATCGAAAAATACTTCAATTTATTATTGAAAAATATCAAGGCGGTCCTGTCGGATTGGGAACCATTGCGGCGGCAACGAGTGAAGAAGAGGCGACGATAGAAGATGTGTATGAGCCATTTTTAATACAAATCGGATTTTTGCATCGCACCCCGCGTGGCAGAATGGCGACTCCTGCGGCATATGACCATTTGGGAGGAGAAGAAAGGAAGTTGCTATGATTCCAAATGCCAGTTTTCAGTGATCACATGTCTCCGTCAGTTGGCGGATTAAATGTGACATTTGAAAACAGGTATTTGATCTATGAATACTTCATTGTTTGATTATCATCTTCCAAAAGAGCTCATAGCTCATGAGCCAATAACACCCCGCGATTCAGCGCGGGTGTTTGTTGTGGAGGGGGAGGTGCGTCATCATGATTTTTTTTATAATATTGGGAAATATGTTAAAAAAGGCGATATTCTTGTGCGTAATGTTACAAAGGTGTTTCCAGCGCGTCTTTATGCTACAAAAATGACTGGAGGTAAGGTAGAGATTTTATTAGTCCGTCCATTAGACGGTTCTCGATGGGAGTGTTTAGTAGGGGGACGCGCAAAAGACGGGATGGAGGTGCGATTCGATTGTAGAGACGTGCCCTTGGCACGTCTCTCGGAAACGCCCCAGGGGGGCGTCTCTATGATATGGATTATAGATTTCGGGCAAAATATAGATAACCTTGGAACACTCATTGAAACCGCAGGTCAAACGCCCGTGCCACCATATATTCACACCGATATGGCGGAGCAGGAATTGCGCGACCGATATCAAACAATATATGCGCATAAAAGTGGTTCAGTGGCGGCGCCAACCGCTGGCCTGCATTTTACTGATGAATTGATAGATCAGTTGAAACGCCAAGGTATTGAATTTTTAGACATTATTTTGCATGTGGGGATTGGCACTTTTTTGCCTGTAAAAACGAAAAACGTAGAAGATCACTCTATGCATGCCGAGTATGTAGATATCTCAAATGAGGTTGCACAAAAAATATGTTCAGCAAAATATGAAGGCCGACGTCTCATCGCTATTGGAACAACTACGACCCGTGCGCTTGAGGCGTGCGCAGATACACTGTTATTAGGTAAAGGATATACAGGCGAGGTGAATATATTTATAACGCCTGGATACGAGTTTCGTATGATTGATGGATTGGTGACTAATTTTCATCTTCCAAAATCAACATTACTCATGCTGGTTTCTGCGTTTGCAGGCCGTGAAAATATCCTTTCTTGTTACCAAGAGGCCATTGCATTGGGCTACACATTTTACTCTTTTGGTGATGCAATGCTGATAAGTTAAAAATACGCTGAAATAAGCCAAAACATGTCTTTTATGGTTGACTTTTTTATGCCAGTGCGCTATACTGTATACAGGTAATTTGAGATTGGATAAGCCCGTAATCGGTACTATGGTAACGGGTTTTTTATTTCCACCTTGATGGGTGGCCATCCCTCTTTTGAGGGGGTGCAATAGAACGAGAGGAATGCCACGGATTATGTGTAAGATAGTGCTATTCCTTTTGTTCTATGCGGCTCATGTCATATAAAAAATATCTCATAACAATCCATCGGTTTCGCCTCGGATTTGGCATTGCCGCGCTGGTGTTTTTGATGCACGTGCTGTTTCCTCAATATGTGCTTGCAAATACTTCCCAGCAGTTTGGAGTGGCGGTACTTGAATTTCCATTAAATGGTGAATGGTTACCTTCAAAAGATTTGGTACCTACGGTGGCATCGGTGTATACAGATACAACAGATCAAAAAATTGTTCAAAGTCCTGATTATCAAGTTGTATGGGATCGGTACATGACCATTACAGCATATTCCAGTACCCCTGATCAAACAGACGGATCGCCGTATCTTGCGGCTCGGGGTCATGTGGTGCATTGGGGTATGGTTGCGGCCAATGATTTGAAAATTGGAACACAGGTTCGTATGCCGGATTTATTCGGTGATCAAGTTTTTACTGTACTTGATCGCATGAATGCGCGATACAGTGGCGGATGGCGATTGGACGTATGGATGCCGGTGCGTGATGATGCAAAGCGATTTGGCAAACGATATACGCGAGTGGAGATTGTACAGGAAGAAGTATCCCAGTAAAATAAATATTAAAAAACGGCCATTTCTATCGGCCGTTTTTTAGTTATGCATGATTTTTAGCGCTGTCAGCGCATAATGGCGGATATGATCGCGGATATCGAGGGTTGGATCAGTGAGTTCTTTTTTGGTAAACCAGTGGATGTCTTCGCTTTGTTCTTTGCCTTCGTTTTTGACAGTATTGGTGTGCGTTATTGCAAAGTAGGTGAATGTGATGTGCTCGTGGGAGTCGCTGATTCTGTGGCGGTTCATAAACATCGGTGGAATCAATTCTGTATAATCATGTGTCTGAATATCAAAGGGTCGTAACGCATCATAGAGAGTTATATTAAGGGCTACCTCTTCTTTTACTTCCCTGATTGCGGCTTGATTGGGATCTTCATCTAATCCAATATGTCCGCCAATACTTAACCATATGTTATATTTATCATGTTTCCGTAATAACACGGTGTTTTGATAAACAATAAACACCTCTGTCGTAAAATCTGTTTTTTCATGGATGTGTGGCATATTACCAGAGGATACATTTTATATCTCTACACAGAGTCAATGGCAGGTGGTGGCGAGAATCGAGTGGGAGGCAACGGCGGGAATCGAACCCGCGTATAAGGGTTTTGCAGACCCATGCCTTACCACTTGGCTACGTTGCCTCTCACTCGATTGAATCGCTCCGCACCTTTCCGTTCAATGGGTTTTGGTATTCAACGGAAGAGAGCGAAGCGGCTCCGCCTCACATCTATGATTTTAAAGAAGATCATTCGCGAGAAAGGTGTGGGGTTGCAGACCCCATGCCTGACCATTGTTGGTTTGTCATTTGTGTCGGCTTGCAGAGACGGGGTTAACCCCGTCTCTGCAACTAAAAACACATCAACTGTACCAAGATTAGTGCCAAAATGCAACTATTCAAAAAGGATGGAGGAAGGTATACTGGTTGGAGTAATACCACCTCATCTCTCTTGGGGAGGCCGAACTATGAAACGAGAAAAACTCATGATAATTGACGGTAATGCGTTAGTGCATCGAGCATGGCACGCGATTCCGCCAACCATGAAAACATCAAAGGGTGAGGTAGTGAATGCGGTGTACGGCGTTACCCTTGCTTTGTTGCGGGCGTTAAAAGATCTTCAGCCGACATATGCGATTATGACATTTGATGAAAAAGGTCCGACATTTCGAGACGAGTTGTTTGATGCATACAAAGCCAATCGCGAAAAAAAACCAGACGAACTCTATGCCCAAATCCCCCGTATTCGTGAGGTTGCAGAATCGTTAGGTTTGTTTTGCGTGAGCAAACAGGGGGTTGAGGCAGACGATGTTATTGGCACACTTGCTGAATTATTTAAAAAAGGCACTGATGTTGAAATTTTGACAGGTGATTTAGATACGCTTCAACTTATTGAGGATAACGTAACAGTGTTTACCTTTAAGCAGGGGGTAAAGGATATGGTAGTGTATGATACTGCCGCAGTTGTTGCGCGATATGGACTGGTGCCGGATCAGATGATTGATTTTAAAGCGCTACGCGGCGATCCATCGGATAACATTCCCGGGGTAAGGGGGATTGGGGAAAAGGGGGCGATTGAGTTGTTGAAAGAGTTTAAGACGTTGGAGAAGTTATATGGGTTTTTGGAGAACAGCACCATCCCGTCTCACTTACGGGGATCCACGATAAAGAAATTGAAAGAAGGGAAGAAAGATGCATTCATGAGCAAGGAACTTGCTACTATTAAGAGGGATGTGAGTGTTGCGATTGTCAAAGAAGATGCCGAATGGCAAAAAGGAGATACTATTAAAGCACAACATCTTTTTACAGAACTTGAGTTTAAATCGTTGTTACCGATTCTCCAGAACTTGAAAAAAGATAATAAAGAAACCGTACTACCATTGGCAATCGAACAGTCCTCTGATGGGCACGTCTATCGTCTTGTAGAGTTAGATGAGGATATTGTTGCATTGTGTAAAAGAATAGAAAAACAAGAGATTTTTTCTATTGATACAGAAACCACCAGTTTAAATCGGTTGGAAGCGCGGGTGATTGGCATCAGTATCTGCTGGAAAGCAGGGGATGCGTATTATATTCCGTTCCTTGGGGATCGACGGCCGGAACAGTACAAAGAATTAGTGAAATTATTAGAATCAACTGCGTGCAAAAAAGTTGCTCATAACGCAAAATATGATATTGAGGTTTTGGCAAATCACGGAATTACAGTGCACGGTATGGCTTTTGATACGATGATTGCGGCATATTTATTGCGACCGGATGCCGCAAGTTATAGCTTGGATAATTTGGCATTTTCGGAATTTGGACATCAGATGATTCCCATTACATCGTTAATAGGGTCGCGCGGTAAAAATCAAATTACCATGGATATGGCGCCATTGGATAAAGTTGTGGAATACGGGGCAGAAGACGCGGATTATACATGGCAATTGTATGAACGTCTTGCTCAAGACATTACAGATGAGCAGTTAAAAAAAGTGTTGCTTGATATAGAAATGCCGCTGGTTGAGGTGCTGGCACGGATGGAGCGTAATGGAGTTGAATTGGATGTTCCATTTCTTAAGAAGATGGGCAAGGAGCTGGGAGACAAACTTTCTAAACTTGAACAAAAAATTTATTCATATGCGGGGCGGGAATTTAATATTAATTCTCCCAGCCAGTTAAGCGAAATATTGTTTGATGATTTACAGCTTTCAACTCGCCACGCAAAAAAACGAATAAAAGGATTTTCAACTGCGAGCGATGTGTTGGAGCGGCTGGAGCACGAACATCTTATTATCCCATGTATCATGGAATATAGAGAATATTCAAAACTTAAATCAACCTATATTGATGCCTTGCCCAAGATGGTAAGCACGCAGACAGGTCGTCTACATACTGACTATAACCAAGCCGTTGCGGCCACCGGTCGTTTGTCATCCAGTAATCCTAATTTACAGAATATTCCGATTCGAACCGAGGTAGGCAGAAAAATACGTCATGCATTTGTGGCGCCAAAGGGGAAAGTGCTTGTTGCGGCGGATTATTCTCAAATAGAATTGCGATTGGCCGCGCATTTAGCCAATGACGAAAAGATGATTCAAATTTTTAAAGATAAGAGAGATATTCATACCGAGACAGCGGCTGTTATCAATAATGTTGATATTAAAGATGTGACGTCTGATATGCGACGGGCCGCTAAAGAAGTAAATTTTGGCGTGCTATATGGAATGGGCTGGCTGGGGCTTTCGCAACGCACTGGTATTTCGCGCGACGAGGCACAGCGTTTTATAGAACAATATTTTGCGCTTTTCCCTAAAGTCGCGGAATATGTAGAAGAGACAAAGGCGCTTGCGCGAAAATTGGGATATGTTGAAACCGCATTTGGTCGCAGGCGATATTTGCCAGATATGAATGCCACTGCTCCTCAATTGCGCGCTCTGGCAGAGCGCATGGCAGTGAATACTCCATTACAGGGGACTGCGGCCGATTTAATGAAACTTGCCATGATTGCGATTGATAAAAAATTACAAGACAGGGAATTGATAATTTTGCAAGTACATGATGAGCTTGTATTTGAAGTTTCTGAACATCGGGCAGAGGATGTTGCGAACATGGTGGTTGAAGAAATGGAAACAGTAGAAAAATTTCGTGTACCGATAGTTGTGGAAGTGCATGTTGGCCATAATTGGGGAAGTATGAAACCATTATGATCATTTTTTTTTACGGCGAAGATACATTTCGCGCTCATGAAAAAGTTGAGGAGATAAAGGCGAAATTCATGCGTGAGATTGATGCGACTGGCAATGGCACCACAAGCGTTGATAGTCAAGATATTGTTATTGACGATCTTGCTCGGCTTATGGCAAGCGGGGGCGGGTTTTTTAGTGCAAAGCGGTTGATTATATTGAAAAATCCTTTTTTTGCAAAAAAAGCATGGAAAGATGCGTTGTGCGAATTGATTCCTTCTTTTATCACAGAAACAGGGAGTGATGCGAATATGTTGTTGATTTGGCAGGCCGGCAGTATTGATAAGCGGGAGGCATTGTGGAACAGTTTAAAAGATGCGCCATTTAAACAGGAGTGGGTACTTTTGCAAGGCGGATTATTGAGTCAGTGGGTCAAGAAGCGATTCGAGCAGTATGGTATGGAGTGCGATTTTGATGCGCAGATGTTGTTAGAAGCGTGCGTTGGTCCTGATCTGTGCCATATGAATCATGAAATAGAAAAAGTGAGTGCGTATGCCATGGCGCAGGGAAGGTCGGGCGTTATTTTGAGCGATGTGCAACAGTTGGTAGAAGCGCGGTTTAATGACGATATTTTTGGACTCATGGATGCTGTAAGCGGTAAACAGAATCAAAAAGCAGTGTTTTTACTGAATGATCAATGGCGTGCTGGAGCCGATCCTTTGTATGTCTTGGGTATGCTTATTCGTCAGTTTCGGATTTTAGCATTAGTCAAACACAAGAGTGATATTACACCGGTTTCAGCTCGCAGTATTGCTCAAGAATTATCACTCCATCCTTTTGTTGTAGAAAAAGCAATCAAGCAGAGTAAAAATTTTTCATGGCATCGTTTGATTGAGGCGTATCATGCGCTGGTGCGCGTGGATTCAGCGGTAAAAACCAGCGCGTGTAAAGGAGAAGAGATGGTGGCATATTGTATTGCAAGAGTATTGCTTTCTTCGTGATATAAAAATAATGAGACGCCCCAACGGGGCGTCTCTACAATTTCTACAATTATGCGGTTTTGAGGGTATTAAGTCGTTTCATGAGCCGCGATTTTTTACGAGCTGCGGTATTTTTTTTGATAACTTTTTTTTGCGCGGCTTTATCTATTTCCTTGATTGCTGTATACACCTTGCCCCACGCGTCAATGCGATTCGGTTGCGTGCTGATGATTTTTGTTGCATCTTTTACGGCATCTTTCACTTTGCGTTTGATGGTGCGATTTTGGGAAGTTCTTTTTTCCGTTTGCCGCACATGTTTAAATGCTGATTTCTTGACTGGCATAAGATAAATGTATTACATATATACAAGACGTACAAAACCATATCATACTTTATTTGTCAGCGCAAGATCATGGCAGTTTTTGCAGTTTTTCCTGTGGAGTAAGCCATTGTTGTTCAATGCGGGATGCCGGGACTGTATAAGTGAATTCTTTATTGGTCCCTTGAACATAATACTCTTCTTTATCCGATACTTTTGCGCTAATCGTAATAATTATTGGGGTTGTATCTTTTTTATTCAGTATCATCTGCGCGAATGGCGAATCAAACGCAGGCGTTATGGATGGGTTGTTTGACGGTATTATATCTGTCGCATCTGTTTCAATAATAGAAACCAGAATATCCCTGATTTTTTCAGCATCAAGATCTGTGTCATTTTCTTTCCATTCAAGTTTGTCTTCTTGTTTTGAGAGCTCGCGTGATCTGGTATTTTGTGTGATGGTTATTTTTTCTATATCAGAAGCTTCAATATCCGGCGCGATGCGCAGGTCGCGCCAATCAATTTGATCAAACGTGAATCTGCAATTTGGGGAAACAAGGTACACGCTATTTTTGTTTTTAAGACGGAGGTAGCAACTGGCATAATCCAGTCCGCTTTTTCCGATAATAAATTCGGATAACGTATTGTTTTGAGAGTCGGCTATGCGTACGTTTATCCCGAGTGCGTCTGATATCTCAAGTTCTGTGTGTTTTTGAGCGGTTTCTGCTATTCGTTGTTTGATGCGCAGATCAGTGAAAAATGATTCAATCTGGTCAATACTATTGTGGCGCACAGGATACCATGTGGCATCTTTTTCTACACGCCATGAATCATCTTTTTTTTGAAGAGATGCTGTGCCGATAGTGATAGCGCTTGCCGTATCCCATGAAAAAGAATTCCAAAGCGACGATGGGACTGAAGATTGCGAGCGTTGTTGTTGGGTGGATTGTTGTATAAAAAACCATCCTGCAATGAGAACACCAAGAATTATCAGCGCGATACAAATTTTTTTCATAGATGTTTGCTATGTGCGTTTTTTGCGTAAGAGAAATCTGGTAATGCCAAATATTCCAAGAAGAAGGGGGATAATCACAATATTACCCCATTTGATGAACATTTTTTGCGTTTGATCAAGTTCTTTAATCGGTCGCATATCAATGATACGGGCGCGGATTGACAGTAATGCTTCATCTTGCGCCGCCGCGTCAATGATGTTTAACGCAAGGACCACGTTGGGCGTGAATTGCGCAGTGAAATTATCTTTAAGAAAATCGCTGTCTGCAATCGCAAAGATACGTGCGTTTGTTGTATTATTCTTTTTTTCTGATAATGGAGATTGTGATGATTCCAGTATTGGCGGAGCGTCTTTCTCTTTAAAATAACTTGAGGCAGCACCTATTATTTGCGCGGCAATAACGCGTTTTCCCTGTTGAGACCCTGCTTGTTGATTCGTGGGGTCAAGCGATTCGGTAATTGGTTTTTCCCATGCGCGATCAGTGGTTTCAATAAGCGGTTGTGCGGCGTCATTTGAAATGGTGTAGTCAGCAGACCATGGGAATACCACTCCTTCCAACCGATTCACCAGAGCGCTTTCTTTATTCATACCGGTTTGAGGTACTTTAACCCATAATGGGTATTGGGTGATAAATTGTCCGAATTGCGTTCTGAACGATGCCAATGAGTTTGAAAGATCGCCGATGATCACATTATTTTGTTTGATGCCGTATGATTCAAGAAGAGAATTGAGTCCAGTGTCTAATGGTTCTGCTTTCAGATTATCGCCAATCGTGTGCGACTCGGAAAATATCACTAATGATTTATCCTGCATCACAAATTGATCAATCAGATAGAGCTGTGATTGTGAAAACGGTTGTGTGGGGCCTGCGATTATCAGGACGGATAGATCTTCGGGAAGAGTCGTTGTTGTTTCAAGATCAATATCCTGCCATTCGTATCGTTGGCGTACATCTTTGACAATGCTTTGAATCTGTTCTTCAGAAGAAAGCGTGCCGTTGCTTGTAACGTATCCGATAACAGGCGTTGACGATCGGGTAATTTTTTTAATACCTGCGGTAAGATCATACTCAAGCGTTTCTATTGAATTGATCACCGGAATGCCTTCTTTTTTATCACCATAGAAAATGCCTATTCCCATATATCCTTGCGCAAGTTCATATTTGTCGTTTTCAATGATTTCAAATTGGATAGAAGGAACGCCGACAGTCGCGAGTTCGGTTTCAATACCTGGCGTTTCTTTAGGATCAATAAATGTAATCAACAGTTTGCCGTGCGATTGGGCCGCGTATTCTTCCAATAAATCTCGAACATTATCCCGAATTGGACGCAGGCGCGCATTTAAGTCCTTTGAAAAATACGCTTTGATATTAACGATATCATCAAGCGTGTTGAGGGTTTGTTTGGTTACGGGGGATAAGCTGAATTCTTTATTTTTCGTGAAATCAAAACGGACCTGTGTAACAGAAACAATAAGGTTGAGTACGAGTAAAGAGGCGGCGATAATTGCTATGAGCGTTTGTGCCTGCACTCGTTGTGATTGCTTTTTAGAAAGGGAGAATTTCATATTATTATCAAGCGAGCAAGCGAAGAGCAAAATCATTTGCTCTTCCGAGCGAGCGCAGATAACACAGGGGTAATACCCTTTATTTCCAGTGTCTGCTTTTGAGTGTGTAGATGTTGAGGGATAAAAATAGAATAATGAGAGAGCCAAAGTAGACGATATCACGGATATCAAGCACGCCGCGCGCCAAACTTTCAAAGTGAGTTGATGTTGAGGCAAGGCGGAAGATATCAGCCATCACTCCTTTAAGGGTACTTAAGACATAGGCCTGTCCAATCATCATGAGCGTAAAGAGAATCAAAAGAGACAAAAGAAACGCAATAATTTGATTTTTTGTGAGAGATGACAGCCATTGTCCAAGCGCAAGCATTGCTCCTGCAAGCAGGATGACTGCGATATACATGCCAATCACCGCGCCTGTGTCAATATTGCCGAGTACTGCGACTGTCAAAGGCACCGGAAGTGTGCATAACAGGATAAATAAAATAAGGCAGAGAGCGCTGATAAATTTTGCAATCACCGCCTCCCAGTCCTTAAGTGCGGTTGTCAATAAAAATTCAATGGTTCCGTTTCTTTTTTCTTCCGCCCATATTCGCATGGTGATGGCTGGAATGACAAACAAAAACACCCAAGGGAAAAAAGCAAAATATGATCGCAGGTTAGCTTGAGCATCAATGAAGAATCTTTCAAAATACAGCCAACTGTTTACCATCACAAATACAAACGCGACAATATAGGCGATAGGGGAATTGAGCATGAGCAGGATTTCTTTTTTTATCAAAGCAATGATGCGAGACATACAGAATGTAAAAAGTAAAATGGCAAAGTAAAATTTAAAGAGAAAGATTTTTATATTTTACATTGTCATTTTACTATTTTATTTTATGTGGTGAGTTTTCTAAAGATATCTTCAAGAGAAACGCGTTCGCGGTAGAGTTCCATAATCGGCCAGTGGTTGCGTGCGGCAAGGGTAAAGATATCTTCACGCATGTCATGATGCGCGATAATCCGAAAGCGGCAACAATCTTGCTCTGTCGCGGAATGGGGTTCAACTTTTTGAATATCTGGAAGTTGTTCGATTTCTGATTGTATGGAGTCCGATGGTCCCTTGAGCGTGAGGATAATGTTTTCTTTTGCAGAGCCCGCTTGTAGCAGTTCTTCGGTGGTCCCTTGTGCAACGATGTTTCCTTCATGGATAATAATCATTCAATAAGGTCAGGGTTGTGGACTAATGATTGGGCAATGCCGACGCGTTGGCGGAATCCTTTGGAAAGGTCGCCGATTGGTTTATGGAGCATTTTTTCTAATCCGCATGATTGGACCATTTCACTGATGCGGGATGCGCGTATTGCGCGTGGCACACCCCGCAGTTCCGCGACAAACGCAAGATATTCTGATACCTGAAATTCATCATACAAGGGGTTTCGTTCCGGTAGGTAGCCGATTTTTGCGCGCGTTTCATCTGGATGATCTTGGATATCCATGCCATCAATGCTCACACTGCCGCTGGTTGGAGCAGTATAGCCGGTAATGATTTTCATGGTCGTTGTTTTGCCGGCTCCGTTCGGGCCTAAAAAACCAACCACTTCGCCGCTTTGAACGGAAAAAGAGACATTATTGACTGCAGTAACGTCTCCGAATTTTTTTGTGAGGTGGTTAATTTCTATCATAGGTGCACCGAATGGTTAGCAAATCGTATTGTAAAAGAAAGGTCTTTTTAGTGCAAGCTATGTGTTGGGGATAGAGTGTGATTTGGTATTTGGGTATAAAAAAGAATTCCCGACTTCTGCGACCAGAAAATCGGGGGTTATGGGAGTTTATGGGATCCTGGCGCGCCAACAACCACCGTTTTCTGCGATGATGTCGCAGGGTGAGGCCGTCGGGCGCTACGTTGTTGTCCGTGGGAGCCGACGACAGGCACCTTACTGGACTTTGCCTCACGAACAGCTGCTTTTTTTATTGCGTCTGTCGTGGCATGATCCACCATCTGAAGGGATTGGGTGGCGGATGCCAGGGATAGTTGCTTTTTCTCTCCGTCAGGGAGAGTTTTGAGTATATCAACTATGCTCATATACTCGGAGTTCGCGGCGAATAACGCCCTTTGAGCTCCTTGTAATTGTAATTTCGACAGTCCCTTGAGGTGCGCTATGCGCGCCTCAACTAACTGCCAGAGTGCCTCTATGGTTGCCATTGGTACTCCTTCCTTGGTGAGAGATTACATGATTTAACCATAGTTTCACGATAAAAGTCAATAGAAGCTATTGTTGCCATAGGTATGTTGTGCTATAATACTAATATTGAAGTTTATTCACTCATTATTTAATTGTTATTGCAACATTAATCAGGCGAGGTTTTTCGTTATTTAACTCAATGTTTAATAATGAAAAATTTTAGTCATGTAATCTATGTTTAATGGTCGCGAATCGGGAAATATTATTCCCCCCCCCGACAGAGCAGAGGAAGGCAGTCCTGAAATACCAGGACCTATTTTAACTCCTCCACCAGATCGGGGACCAAAGGTTCTGCCGGATAAAGAGTTGATTCAACTTCGGAGGGATACTAATCAAAGACAGCAAGAAGCGTTCCATGATCAGAGGAAAGAGAATCAAGGGAAGGAAGATAAGGGTAGTGCAGAGAGTGAAGGATATATACCGGGGGTTGATTTATTAGTGACAGATTTTGAGAATCAAGGAGCGGGGTTGGAGTCGCGTAATGGGGAAGAAATAGCTAGAAGAATTATAGAGAGGGATTTTAAGAAACTTATTACTGAGTTTAGTAGTGGTGATGTATCGCGGCTTCGTGAAGTCATTAGCGCGTTTAGGAAACGTGACGAGAAGAGTAGCATTGCAGGGGTTTTGGAGAAGATTATCAATTCGTCAGATATTACAAATTCCCCCGAGATGGTTGCTGGGAGGTTTTTATCGAAAAATGAAGCAGAAACGGATCAGGGGACAGAAGCGGCTGGCTAATGAGGGAGATATTTTGTTGGTTGGATACGCGGTAGTCATCTTAAAATTATATCTTATTACTATGGGTAGAGAAACAGGGGGTTATACCCCAGAAGATACATCAAAAGAAGCACAGGTGCCCGTGCCAGAACAAGATGAGTCCGATGATGCGCCTAAAAATTTGTTAGAGTTTTTTAGGTCAACCGAGGAGATGGAGGTGAATGGGCCACCAGCAGCTCCACTAACAGAAGAAGAACAGGCGGCAATGGATGCGACAATCTTTGTCCCAGAAAAACAGACGGCAGCTGAGGCAGCTGCAATACAGGCGGAAATTGATGCTTATAATGATGGGCATAGACTTTCTACTATAGAAGAGGATGAGGCACAAGATGAGGCACAAGATGAGGCGAGAGTGACAAAAGGAGATCGAATACTTGCTTACGTAAATTCTCAGGAAAGAGCAAGGGCAGAGGAAAAAAAGGCGGAAAACGAAGCGTGGGCAAAGGCAGCGGCAGAGAGGAAAGAGGGCAAAATGATACGGGATATCAAGAAAACTATAGATGAGTTGAATGAACAACCAAAGGAGTGATTATCATAATTTGTTTGATGATACTTGATTTATACAGTTCCGGTTTATAGGCGTCTAATCGGAGAACGTGGGTTTTAAACCCGCGTTCTTTTAGTTCTTTGCGCAGTTGAGTTTCGCTATATGCTTGGTCATATCCTAAACAGATTAGATTTGGAGAATATTTTTTAATCAATGCAAAGTAATCAGTTTCATCGCCGATATATGCATCATCTACATACTTCAACGCTTTAATGTGTTGAAGTCGTTCTTGTTGCGTATAGATTGGTGGTTTCTTTTTTTGTTTCATAACATTGTTGTCTGTTGTAATAACAACAATCAGCTGGGAGCTGAATTTTTTTGCCTGCTGAAAAAAATATTCATGGCCTTTGTGGAGTAGGTCGAATACGCCAAAGACCATGACTGTAGAGTTTGTATGGGGTGGTGGGAGAGTGGGTAGTGTGATTGCGTCGTCCAATGTGAAATCACCAATCGCGGTGCGGCTGAGGGATGTAAGATACGCGCCGTATCCGAGTGATTTGCCGATGTCATGACCAAGCGTGCGGATATAGGTTCCGCTTGAACAATGCACGTCTATTGTGAGATGTGGCCATTTATATGAGATGAGATCAATAGAATAGATTTCTATCTCATGCGGTTTGCGTTCTATCTCTTTGCCTTGGCGGGCAAGCTCATAGAGTTTTTTTCCATTCACTTTTTTTGCTGAGTACATGGGAGGGGTTTGGAGTTGGCGACCGAGAAAGGAGGATAATGTGGTTTCGAGTTCGACTGTTTTTTCTAATACCTCACCCCAACCCTCTCCTTGTAAAGGAGAGGGGGTTACGACGCCCGTTTTATCCTGCGTGTCGCTGGTTGCGCCTAAAAAGAGGATTGCGCGGTATTTTTTATCTAACCCAACAAAGTATTTTAATAATTTAGTAGAGGACCCAATAGCCATAATCAACAACCCGTCTGCAAACGGGTCAAGTGTTCCTGCATGGCCAATCTGTCTGATGCCAGTGATACGGCGGAGCTGGTTGACTATGTCATGCGATGTCGGGCCAGCAGGTTTATTGATGAGTAAAAATCCATTCATACTGCCAGTTTTCAAATGTCAGTTGTCACATATGATCTCCTTGCTATCGGATATATATAACACCTGATAACTGAATTAGGATTGCTTTGTATCTTTGAGTTCAGTGATACTATCCCTTAACTTGGTGGCTTTTTCAAATTCAAGGTTTTGGGCCGCAAGTTCCATTTGTGCCTCAAGTTCTTTAAGAAGATGCGGGATTTCATCTTTGGGAATATCTTGAAATCTGTTTTTTGTCCGCCGGCTGGCGGATTGTTTTTTATCTTGTGTTCGACTAAACTGATCTTCTTTGATTGCTTTTTGGATTGATAGTGGCGTAATTCCATGTTTTTTGTTATATGTTTTTTGTATCGTGCGCCTGCGATTCGTTTCGTTAATCGCACGTTTCATAGAGCCAGTCACAATGTCGGCGTACATAATCACACGGCCGTCAATATGGCGAGCGGCGCGGCCCATAGTTTGGATCAGAGATGTCTCACTCCGTAAAAATCCTTCTTTGTCAGCGTCTAAAATAATCACTAAAGATACTTCTGGTAAATCCAACCCTTCGCGCAAAAGATTTATTCCAACCAAAACGTCGTATGTGCCTTTACGAAGATCGCGCAGAATTTCTATGCGTTCAAGTGTGGCAACTTCTGAATGAAGGTATTGCGATTGGATACCACATTCTTGTAGATAATCATTGAGTTCCTCTGCTAATCGTTTGGTAAGGGTTGTGATAAGAACGCGCTGTTGTTTTTTTACTCGTTTTTGAACTTCGGCGAGTATGTCGTCTATTTGATTTTTTGTTGGTCGCATCTCAATCGTTGGATCTAAAAGGTAGGTCGGTCGGATGAGTTGTTGGGCGATATGCCAATGTTCAGTTTTCGGCTTGGCTGGCAAATTTGACAACTGATAACTGACACCTGGCAACTGGCTATTTTTCATAATTTTTGATAATCCAATCGTTTTTACTTCATCTACGTTCATATCGGTTGATTTCCCAATCTCGTATGGACCCGGGGTTGCCGAAACGTATAGAGTTTGATGTATTTTTGACTCAAATTCTTTAAATGTCAGTGGCCGGTTGTCTCGTGCCGCAGGCAGGCGAAAGCCGTAGTTGATGAGCATATCTTTACGGCTTTTGTCTCCGTGGTACATACCGCCGATTTGCGGAATAGTCATATGGGATTCATCTATCATTAATAGAAAATTTTTAGGGAAATAATCCAACAGTGTATATGGCGGTGTACCCTGTTCTCTTCCGTCAAAGTATCGGGAATAATTTTCTATACCATTGCAGTAGCCGATATTTTTGATCATTTCAAGGTCATATCGGGTGCGTTGTTCAATGCGCTGTGCTTCTAAAAGTTTATTCTGCCCGGTAAACATACTTACTTGCTCCAACATATCACGTTCAATGGTTGCCAGTATATTTTTTCTGTTTTCTTCGGGAGCGACATAATGCGTTGCCGGGTATATATCAATAGTATGGATATTTTTAATTTTTTGTTTACCTGTTAAAGAGTCCAGAATATGAATCTGTTCTATGGTATCTCCAAATAGTTCAATGCGGATGATTTCATCCAAAGAAAATACTGGATATATTTCTATACTATCTCCACGCACGCGAAATGTTCCGCGATGAAAATCAGTATCATTGCGCGTGAATTGTAATTGTGTTAAATGTCGCAATATGTCGTTTCTTGGAATACATTGGCCTTGTGTAACGGTTATGGCTTGTTTTTTATATTCTTGCGGAGATCCAAGTCCGTAAATGCAGGACACCGAGGCAACAATAATCACGTCATTTCTGGAAAGGAGCGATTGAGTTGAAGCGTGGCGTAGGCGATCTATTTCTTCGTTCACTTGGGTTTCTTTTTCTATGTATGTGTCTGACTGGGGGATATATGCCTCTGGCTGGTAATAATCGTAATATGAGACAAAATAGTGCACTGCGTTATTGGGGAAAAACGACTGAAATTCGGTCGCGAGTTGAGCGGCCAGAGTTTTGTTGTGAGATATGATAAGCGCGGGGCGTTGAAGATTATTGATAATATTCGCCATGCTAAACGTTTTTCCGCTTCCGGTAACACCTAATAGCGTTTGGCTGTGATTGCCTTGTGTGATCCATTGTGAAATCTGCTCGATTGCGCCGGGCTGATCTCCTGTGGGTTTGTATGGTTTATGAAGGTTAAAACGCATAATGTATGAATACTATGGCGTGAGTTAATAAGCGTCAATACATTGAAAAATACTCGCGGGTAAGATACGATATATGTATATGATTGCATATATCAGCGGCAGAGTCATGTTCAAACGCGAAGAAACGGTTGTTTTAGATGTAGGGGGAGTCGGGTATGAGGCGTGGTGTCCGCCACAGATATTGGAGGATCTCCAGCAGGGAACTGAACAAAAATTGTATACAGTGCATATTGTGCGTGAGGATTCGCAAACCTTGTATGGGTTTTTAACTCAAGGACAAAAAGAGCTTTTTCAGCTATTGTTAGGTGTTTCCGGTATTGGCCCAAAGAATGCGCTTAAAATTATGGGGAAAGTATCAGGAGGAGATATTATTCAAGCGATTATCCAGCAAGACAGTTCTGTGTTAGAAGCGCTTGGTATTGGGAAAAAGATTGCAGATCGCATGATAGTGGAGTTGAAAGGAAAGTCAATAAGTGGAGATGGGGTAAGCGGTGGCGAGAATAAAACCAACGGATTTACTGATGAGGCGCAAGCGCTGATTGCTCTTGGATACACTGCTCGCGATGTTATAGATGCGTTAAAGCGTACTCAATCGAGCGATATGAACGAACGCATCAAAGAAGCGCTTAAGTTGTTAGGAAAATGAAACGATGGTAGTTTGAGATGTGGCATTTCCCTCTATAGGCGGGTCCCCAGTCAGAGGCGGGTACAGCGCTTTTGGCGGAGTTATTCATTATATATTATGTCTTCTATTGATAGCGAGAAATTGAATCTATTTTTAGCGCGTGTTCCTCATACTCCATTTACTCAATCATACGAATGGGGGCAGTTTCAGCTTCATACAGGAAAAGAGGTTTTTACGTTAGGTATTCAGTTTCAGGACGAACTTATTGGAAGCGTGATGTTGCTCATGGATCGAATAGGGCGATGGTATAAAAGATTGTATTCTCCTTTAGGGCCTGTCATCGGCGTAGAAACACTGGGGAGTGAGCATTTTGCAATCCTTTGGAAAAAGACCATTGAAGAAATGATTTTGGCGGCGCGGCACTTGCATGTTGCAAGTATACGTTTTGAGCCGCATTTTCTTTCTTTAGAGCCAAGGGAGTTAGAGTTTCCTATTGAATTAAAACAACTGATTCGCATCCCTGGGATCCAACCGCAGGTAACCAGAATTCTTGATCTTTTTCGGTCAGAAGAAGAATTACTTTCGTTGATGCATCCCAAAACGCGGTATAATATTCGCATTGCGGAAAAAAAGGGAGTAAGTATCAATTGTGAAATTAAAATAGATAATCAGGAGTTTCATGATTTTTATACAGTGATCAGTGAAACGGCGCGCAGGCATGGTATTCGTATACATTCGCGAAAATATTATTCAGCATTGTGTCAGATGCTTTCGGTGCGAGACGTTCAAACAATGGGTGATCCCGCGCGATGTTTTACCCGTTTGATTACCGCGCGGTATCAGGGTACTGTGATTGCAGCAAATTTGTTGGTGTTTTTTGGTGATACTGTTACCTATGTGCATGGCGGGTCATCCGATGAGTTTAAAAGTGTGATGTCGCCGTATTTGTTGCAATGGGAGGCACTGCGTGAGGCAAAGCGGCTCGGGTATCGGTACTATGATTTATGGGGATGCATGCCTGAACCTGCGCATAGTGTAGATGAAACTATTTTAAAGCAGGTAGAAAAGTGGAAAGGGATTGATCGGTTTAAAAAAGGATTTGGTGGAGAGGTGTACTATTACCCGGGGGCGTTCGAGTTGATTTTGGATATAAAAAAATATACAGTGTATCGGTTGTTAAAAAGAGTAAAAGCATTGTTACGGGTATGAAAACAGTGATAGCCGCGGCAGGAAAGGGGACAAGGATGCTCCATCTGTCGCAGGATAAACCAAAGCATCTTATTCCAATCAATGGCCGTCCGTGGATGGCGCATGTTTTTGATCATGTTGTTTCTGCTGGATTGAAGGATATTGTGCTTGTAGTTGGGTATCAGGCCCATGCGTGGGACGAATTTTTACAGCATGATACTCATGATGTCAAGGTAACCGTTGTGAATCAATGTATCGTTTGCGGTACAGAGCGACATGGCACCGCGATTTCACTTGAGGCGGCGAAAGAGGTTGTTAGCGATGAACAGTTTATTTTTTTTTACGGCGATAATATATATGCGTCTGATGATATAAAACAGTTTTGTGTTCAGGATGAGTATTCGTATATCGGCGGAATGCGTCATGACGAACCGCAGAGGTTTGGCGTGTTGTTTGAAGAGAATGGCGTGCTAAAAAAGATTGTTGAAAAACCGCAAGAATTTATCGGCGATATGATTAATGTTGGGTTATACAAATTTACGCCAAAGATATTCGAAGCAGTTCGAAAGATTGATGTTTCCTCTCGCGGAGAATACGAACTCACTGATGCGGTATCATTACTCGCGCAGGAGGGGAAAGTGAAAGTTATTCAAGTGTCTGATTATTGGATGGATTTTGGCCGACCCGAAGATGTGGAAAAGGGAAGTGTGTTGTTGTCTAAAGATTAAATTTGGTACTTGTTATTTGGGCTTTGTCATTTTTATGCGCCCTCGTCGTTCAATGGATAGGACGCGAGCTTCCGGAGCTTGTAATAGGGGTTCGAATCCTCTCGAGGGCATTCGGCGACAGTCCCATTGAACAAACATGAAATACCAATGATTCCGCGGTTGTAATATATACATATGGCATCTTCTGCCGATATAAGTGATGAACAATTGGTTATTGCCGTACGAGAACGGGATAAGGAATTATACAGCGAGATCATTCAGCGTTACCAAACAAAACTGTCTCACTATTTGCGTAAATTTATTCGGGATCACGATGAACTTGAAGATGTCCTTCAAGAAGTTTTTATTAAAGCGTATCGTAATTTGTATGGATTTGACGTGCATAGAAAATTTTCTTCATGGATCTATCGCATTGCGCATAATGAGGCGCTCAATCATATCAAAAAATATAAAAAAGAATCTATTTCGTTAGATGAGCAGGAGTGGGAAGTGATTGACGAATCAATGGATATTCACGCTAAAGTGGAAGAGGATGAGCTTAAAAAAGATATTGCCAAGGCATTGGCGTTTTTGAAGGATACATATCGCCAACCTTTGATCCTTTATTTTTTTGAACAGAGAACGTATGAGGAGATCAGCGATATTTTGCATATACCGCGCAATACGGTTGGAACACTCATTTTGCGCGGCAAAAAGATGTTGAAAAAAATACTAGAACATAAGGGGATATGAATAATCATCATACAATAGAGGAAAAGGTCATGAAAGAAATAAAAAAAGGGAGCGTAAAATTGCGCTCGCGGTATCTTTTTCTTGTTGAAAAATGTGGCATGGGAAGCGCGCTGACGTTATCGGTATTATTGGCTATTTTATTTTGTTCTCTTGTGTTGTTATATCTTACATCGTCTGATAATCTCGGCTATTTAACATTTGGCAACAGCGGGGTATCTGCATTTTTGGAGTCATTCCCATTTTTGTTAATGGCCATGCTTGTTTTATTGATGTTTATAGCTGGAATTTTGATAAAAAAGAGTGATATTTCATATAAAAGACCATTTGGGTATTATGCGCTCGGGCTGGTTGGGATTGTTGTGGTTGCCGGCGTGCTGGTGTCAGCGACAAGTATTGATGAGCGAATTGAAGATGAAGCATATGGCACGCATGTTCCGGGAATATTGTTTCGGCCCTTTTTGATGCAAGGGGTTGATGACCGGCAGAGAGGGGTTGTGGGAAGAGTCATTGAAGTGGGGGATGGATATATTCGCATCCAAACGCCACAAACTGTTAAAGAAGTTGATGTGCGCACGCTTCAAACACGCATGTCAGAACCGCTTATAGAAGGGTTGTTTGTGATGGCCATTGGAGAGGGGAATGCGGATGCGTTTACAGCGAAAGACATTCGTACTATCGGGTCCATGGATATGCCAATGATTCGAAGGGGAGTGCATCGCCATTTTGGGTTTTTTATGGGATTCCCCATCAAACCGGAAGATGAGGTGTGTTTACGCGATTGTATTCAAGAACAAACAGATCGCCAAAAATGTCGAGAACTGTGTCTTAATAGCATACTGAAATAACGAATGAATTGTAATTGTAGTATAGAGTGAAGGATCCTGAACATTTTAACGCTACAAAAAGACCTGTCTCTGAAAATGTTGCGTAGGACATCCTCTTTAGGGACAGGTCTTTGAACCTATGAATCTATGCAGAAGAAGTATTTTTTCATTATTCCGTTATTGGGAATGTTAACATTAGGCGGAGTCAGTACAGTATTTGCTCGTGGTGGCTGGGGAATGATGGGTGTTGGTGATCCTGACACTGTGGCGCAACATTGGTCAGAGCAGATCGCTCAACACGCATCGGTGTTAGGTATTTCATCTGATGAGATGAAAACCTACTGGGCGCAAGGGAAAACCTTGTGGGATATTGCCAAAGAGAAAGGAATTGTTGATGCTGATTTGCAAACGCGTTTGAAAGCGCAAAAAGAAGAACAATTGAAAGAATCATTACAGACGCTTGTTGACAAAGGAGTGATTACTCAAGCGCAGGCAGATGCGCGGCTACAGTTTATGAAAGAGAATACTGGGAAGTTTCCTGCCGGCAGAATAGGGCGGCATGGGATGAGAATGATGTGGTAATGAATAAAGTTGTAAAGATAAAAAGCAGGTGGTTTTCCCCTGCTTTTTATTATGAGAAAAAAACGAACTCTCACGGTTGCGCGAGAGAGGTTAGTTGCCGTTGATGAGTTTCCATCCCCAGCGTATCGGATAGATGAGCAGATATATCTTGACAATAGAGCCAAGGCACACCGCTCCGATGGCGCATGGCTTTGGGTACAGCACGCATCGGGCTATGCCGATTTTTTTGGTGAGAGGAAGAAATCCGTACACCGCCAAGATGGTGTGATATTTTATTTCATAACACAACCATCTCAAACCTTGGTGGTTGGATACCCCTCTATGCTTTAAGAGGCGCACAAGCTCTTTGCCTATCTTAAAGCGTTCGAGGAAAGCCCTTCCTCCAGCATGATTGAGGAGAGTTACGAGTGAAAAAACCATGCCCACTGCATAAATGATCTGCACAAGAGATATCATAAGAAAGGCAGGCAGAGCTTTGGTTAAGAAGCCCGCGGCCGTGGCAATAACCTCTATCGGAGGAATTCCTATGATAAAGCAGGTGAGAAAGACGAACATTGCAATCACAACCCTTGTGTCTTCGCGCAACATGTCAGGCCTCTTTCTGCGCGTTGGAGAAAGGGAAAGGCATTGTTTGTGTACAGTGTTTTGGAAAGTGTGCCAATGATGACATTGCAAAAATAGGGCGCTCATATATGATATATATATAGAGATTATTAAGGTGTTTTTAATAAGCCGCACAGTGGCTTATTAAATGTATGTCAACGCTATGGAAATAGAATCTTTTTCTCATCATGAAAGCGAACAGAGCTTATGGGAAACATTTGAGGGGTTTTGCGAACATATCCGCGCGTTGGTGAAACAATAACAGGAACAACATAATATTTCTGAAGATCTCATGCGCGTGAATGCTGATAAACTCACAGATGCGGATTGGAAGATTTTTTCGGCAATTAAAAATGGAACGCTTACAATTGAGCAGTTTGATGAATATGAGGAGTCCCTTGTCAGTAATCATGGGAATGGAGATGCCGGATTGGCGCTTTTATTCGAAATATGGCAAATCCTCTTATAGCACGTTTATACGAACAGAGGGCTCAAGAATTCGGGCTTGATTTTTAATTGAAAAATACTCTATGACACCGGAATCACATATACATAACCCAGAACAAGAGCAGGAACCACTATCAGCTGAAAATGTGGTGAGTCGGATGGAGCAAAGATTGGAGGTCCTTCACACATGGGTTGATAAGAATTCTGCTCAAAGCGTTGATTTTTCAGGATTTGATTTTAGAGGGCGAACATTACAAAAGATATATTTTCCCGGAGCGCGATTGTGCGATGCGAATTTTTCAGGCATGTCTTTACATTCTCCGGAATTTCAAGACGCTGATTTGAAAAGGGCATTATTCGTTGGAGCAATAATTGAAGGGCATGATTGGTCTCGATCAGATCTTCGTGGTGCCAATTTTACTCATGCAATATTCCTTCATATTCCTAAAATGGAAAATGCGTTGTTTGATGATGATACAACATTTCCAGAAGGGTTTGATGATTCGTTACTTTTGAGAGTGAAAGATGGTTGTCTTTTTTCATATGATCCAAAGAACAGAGTTTGGCAAAAAAACATATTTGAAAACAGAAAATTATCCTGTATGGATTTTGCGGGGTTAGATTTACAAGGGGCGGTTTTTCGTAAGAGCAACTTTGGGGAGAGTGTTGTCAGTGACGCTGATTTTAGAAAAGTGCACAGCATTCAAGGTGCAAAGTTTTTCGAAACGCGCATGTTTGGTGCTCATTTTGAAGGAGTTGATGTTTCTGGGTGTGATTTTTCTTCTTCAAAATATTTAGAAGGTGCCCACTTTGATGGAGCGCGGTATGATGATTCTACGCTATTCCCTCAAGGATTTGTGCCGGAAGAGCATGGGATGGTACGCAAGTGAAGAATGTATAAACCAATACATCGAAGAACACGTGTCCATACGTTCATCGGTTCGTGGGTTTATAGGTTTATTAGTCATCAGCGTATGTTTTATAGTATTCGAAAAATTATTCCTCACGCGTGTATTAGGTGGTATCACCTGTTTTTGGCAGTGTGCGCGAATGTGTGGTATCGGTTCCCATCGCAGGAGTTGGTTGTGATCGGCGTAACCGGCACAAACGGGAAAACAACCACATGCCATATGATTGCAGATATGATTGAACACGCAGGCGTGAAAGTTGGATTGACAAGTACGATTGAGTTTAGGATTGCGGATACACGATGGGTGAATGATACCAAGCAGGGGATGCAGGGACGATTCCGTTTGCAAAAATTATTGCGTCGCATGGTGAAAGCGGGGTGTCGCGTCGCTGTGATAGAAACAACATCAGAAGGGATTTCCCAGTATCGGCATTGGGGGATTGAGTACAGTATTGGAGTATTGACAAATTTAACCCCTGAACATATTGAATCGCATGGATCTTTTGAGCAATATAAAAAAGCAAAAGGGATGCTTTTTTTTACTCTGAAACGAAAAAAGAAAAAACAATTTGAAGATGTTATTCCGACATCCATTATCAATACCGACAGTCCTCATGCTGATTACTTTTTAAGTATTCCTGTTGAGCGCAGGTGGTGTTACGGTTTGAAAGGAGGGCACTGTTTTGCGACTGAAGATCAGTGCGAGAAAAAATGTACAGCCGAGATTACAGAAATGCATTTTCATGGGATTGAATGCGTGCTGAACGGAATGCCTGTGAACCTTGCTCTTTCTGGTCGTATGAATGTGTATAACGCGCTTGCCGCATGGTGCGTAGGCGAAGCGCTTGATATTTCAGTTGAAGATAGAAAAAAAGCATTAGAAAAAATGACGCGGGTTGCGGGAAGAATGGAAAAGATAGAGCATAATGGCATAACAGTGGTTGTTGATTATGCCCACGACCCGGCGGCATTAGAACAGGTGTATGAAACATTGTCCGCAATCAAAGTGCCAAGCGCGCGGCTGATTGGGGTTTTTGGAGCGACAGGCGGGGGACGGGATCATTCAAAACGACCGGTTATGGGAAAGCTTGCCGCGGCGTATTGTGACGCAATTGTAATTTGTAACGATGATCCGTATGATGAGGATCCGCAGTCCATTATGAGTGCCATTGAAAGTGGAGTGAAAGAAAAAGGGCGGCATGTGAAAGATGAAACATACTGGATAATAGAAGACAGAAGGAAAGCGATCAAAAAAGCAATTGAATTCGCCCGATCCGGCGATATTATCGCTTTGACTGGCAAGGGGGCTGAAGAGTGTATTGTTTTAGCCGACGGTAAGCAGAAATGGAATGACAAGAACGTGGTAGAGGAGTTATTTTTGTTGTGTGGATAAATCGCTTGACTGGTTTTTTGAACCATATTTATTTGTCCACAGAATGGGGTGTTTATGTTGAATTTTGCTCTATAAAGCCATTTTATTGCTATTGACAAATAGACAACGGTTGTTTCTTGACAGGCGTCTGTGATGATGGTAGGATAAAAGGTGAGTTTAAATGGTTTCTATGTATACGGAGAGAGATGTTGTGACCCTTCTCCGTCATTTTTTTCCGAGCAACATTGATTCTTCTCTGGCCGCATGCCTGCGCCGGAGTGGAATACCGTGGTACCATGCCCTTCAACAAAGCAGGAAAGAAAGACAATTAAAATGATAACTCTTTTGCGTTGAAAGGGTATTTTTGTGTTTTTTGACTTTTGTTTAATGTATATTCTATGCCCCATTTGATGCGCGCTGACCGGAAATATTTTACAACAGTGCATGAAGCGACTCCGCTTCCTGACTTGATTGAAATCCAAAAATCATCATATGCATGGTTTTTTAAAGAAGGGTTAAAAGAATTGATTGAAGAATTTAACCCTATTACTGATTTTATCGGTCGCGATCTTGAGTTGCAGTTTGGGGAGTATGTATTAGATGAACCAAAGTTTGACGAGGTGACTGCGAAAGAAAAAAATGTTACCTATGAGTCAGCATTGCGCGTAAAGACAACATTGCATAATAAACGGAGCGGTGAAATGAAGGAGCAGGAGATTTATCTTGGCGATTTTCCTGTTATGACTCCGCGCGGCACATTTATTATCAATGGTATTGAACGCGTTGTTGTATCCCAGCTTATTCGTTCTGCTGGCGTTTTTTTTACATCAGAATATGTGCGCGGGAAAAAAGTATACGGAGCAAAAATTATTCCGAATCGAGGCGCATGGCTTGAAATTGAAACAGATGCCAATGGTGTTATTTGGGTGAAAATTGATAGAAAAAGAAAAGTCGCGATTACATCGCTTTTACGGGCGTTTGGATATGGGAGCAATGAAGAGTTAAAGGAATTATTTAAGCAGACCGATACCCAGGTAGATGCAAGTTACATTGATGCGACTATTGCGAAAGATAGTTCTCATGATATTAATACTGCTTTGCAAGAAGTGTATAAGCGTATCCGGCCTGGTGATTTAGCAACGCCTGAAAATGCGAAGTCACTGATTTACGCAATGTTTTTTAATTTTGATCGGTATGATTTTGGCAAAGTCGGGCGGTATAAATTGAATCAAAAATTTGGTCTGACGGTTGAAAATACAAAAGAGAACAGGATTTTGCGCAAAGATGATTTGGTGGCGATTATCAGCGAAGTGATTCGGTTGAACAATTCTCAAGAAGAACCTGATGATGTTGATCATTTGGGTAATCGACGTGTTCGCACGATAGGTGAATTGTTGCAGAATAAACTTCGGGTTGGATTTTCACGCATGGAACGCATTGTGAAAGATAGAATGAGCACATTGGATATTACCACCATTACGCCGAATCAATTGGTGAATGCGCGACCGGTTATGGGAGTTGTGAAAGAATTTTTTATGTCTTCGCAATTATCCCAGTTTATGGATCAAACAAATCCATTAGCTGAATTGGAGCATAAACGAAGATTATCCGCGATGGGGCCTGGCGGGCTTTCGCGTGAACGTGCAGGGTTTGATGTCCGCGATGTGCATCGCACTCATTATGGAAGAATCTGTCCGATTGCAACGCCAGAAGGTCCGAATATTGGATTAGTAGGGCATTTGGCAAGTTACGCCCGAGTGAATGAGTATGGATTTATAGAGACCTCTTTTGTGAAAGTAAAAAATAAAGCAAAGAACGATGGGAAAGACGCAACGGGTGAGCGGGTTCGTGAGGATATGAAAGATGCTCAGGGAAAGGTTTTAGTGAAAGCGGGAGAATCCATTTCAGAAGAGCAAGCTCGTATGCTGGTGTCGGCGTATCCGGCAGATACGATCCCGTTGAAAGCACGGGTAACTGGCGAGGTTATTTATATTGACGCGTTTACCGAAGAAAAAGGCGTTACCGCTCCTGCCACGACTCCGATTGGCGAGGATGGGTATTTTATTAATGAAAAAGCTGAAATGCGTGTTCATTCACAACCGACATACGATTATACATGGAGAATTGATTACCTTGATGTCGCGCCGAATCAAATTGTAAGTATCGCAACGTCTTTGATCCCGTTTTTGGAACATGACGATGCTGTTCGTGCGCTGATGGGAACAAACATGCAACGTCAGGCAGTTGCGTGCGTTAACCCGCAGGCGCCGGTTGTTGGTACTGGCGTGGAACGGCGCGCGGCTATTGATTCCGGACATGTGATTGTTGCGGAAAGCGATGGGGATATTGCTGAAGTTGATGGGAGTCACATCACCCTTGTTACAAAAAAAGGCCAGCAGATTCGGTATTCTTTAGGAAAGTTTGTTCGTTCTAATGCTTCAACATGCATGAATCAGCGGCCGATTGTTGATGTCGGGCAAAAAGTAAAAAAGGGTGATCCTTTGTGCGATGGCGCGGCTATTGATCACGGCGAATTGGCCCTTGGTCAAAATGTATTGGTTGCGTATATGCCGTGGGAAGGTGGCAATTACGAAGATGCTGTGCTGATTTCAGAACGCATTGTTGAGCATGATCGCTATACATCAATTCATATTAAAGATTATCAAATAGAGGTTCGGGATACGAAATTGGGACCGGAAATGATTACGCGCGATATTCCGAATGTCGGTGAAGAGAAGTTGAAGGACTTGGATGAGGAAGGTGTTATCCGTATTGGCGCAGAACTGGCGTCAGGCGATATTTTAGTCGGCAAAATTACCCCTAAAGGCGAAACGGAATTGTCTGCGGAAGAAAAATTACTTCGCGCTATTTTTGGAGAAAAAGCAAAAGATGTCAGGGATAGTTCTTTGTACCTTGAGCATGGTGAACATGGGAAAGTGGTGAATATTAAGATTTTTTCTCGCGATAATGGAGATAAACTTCAGGCCGGAGTGCTGAAAGTCATTCAAGTTTCAGTTGCCTCACTTCGTAAGGTACAGGTGGGCGATAAAATGGCCGGTCGGCATGGAAACAAGGGGGTCATTTCGTGTGTTGTGCCAATTGAAGATATGCCTTTTATGGAAGATGGCACACCTGTTGATATTATTTTGAATCCATTAGGGGTCGCTTCTCGTATGAATTTAGGCCAGATTTTGGAAACGCATTTGGGTCTTGCGGCCTATACGCTTGGGTATAAGGTTGCGACGCCTCCGTTAAACGGGGTACATGAGGAAACTATTAGAGACGAGTTGAAAAAAGCAGGGTTTAGCCCAGATGGAAAGGTGCAGTTATATGATGGGCGTACCGGGATGGCGTTTGATTTTAAAACAACTGTTGGCATTTCCTATATGCTGAAATTGAATCACTTAGTTGAGGACAAAATTCATCAGCGATCCATTGGTCCCTATTCCATGGTTACTCAACAGCCATTAGGAGGAAAGGCACAGTTTGGCGGTCAGCGGTTTGGTGAAATGGAGGTATGGGCATTGGAAGCATATGGCGCGGCGCATACATTGCAGGAGATTTTAACGATAAAATCAGATGATGTTCCTGGAAGATCAAAGGCGTATGAATCTATTATCAAAGGCGAAAAGATTGAAAAACGGAATATCCCTGAATCATTTAATGTGCTTGTTAGGGAATTGAAAGGGCTTGCTTTAGAAGTCGAGCTTTTGAAAGGCGGAGACAGAATTGAGGTGCCGGAATTAAAAGAAGAAAAAGAAGAAACATAAATTCGGAGCACGAAATTCGAAATAAATTCAAATATATGAAATAGAAAATTTTATTGTTTTTAACTTGTAATTTCGTGTTTCGGATTTCGTGCTTCGAATTTCGAATTTAATATATTTATGGCTACACCTTCAACCACCAAGACAACGATTTTCTCTTCTGGCTATGATCGGCCTGCGTTGGATTTTGATGCGATTCGATTGCGCATCGCCTCTCCTCGCGATATTTTGGAATGGTCGCGCGGTGAAGTGACCAAACCGGAGACAATCAATTATCGCACGCAAAAACCGGAACGGGAAGGCCTTTTTTCAGAAGTTATTTTTGGTCCAACGAAGGACTACGAGTGTTATTGTGGCAAATACAAACGTGTGCGGTATAAAGGTATTGTGTGCGATAAATGCGGAGTGGAAGTAACTCGTTCAGTCGTTCGGCGCGAGCGCATGGGTCATATTGCAATTGCTGCGCCAGTTGCGCATATTTGGTTTGTCAGAGGAGTGCCTTCTAAAATAGGCATGGTACTTAATCTTTCAATGCAAGAAGTTGAAAAGGTGGTGTATTTTGCCAGTTTTGTGGTAACAAAGGTAGATGAAGCTCTTCGCGAGCAGACCATGGAATCGTTGAAACAGGAGTTTAAAACAATGAAAAAACAGTATGAGAGTGAAGCGCATGTCGAAATAAACCGATGGCGCGCAAGCCAGCAGAAAGCGCAAGCAGGAGGCGCTTTGGTGGATGAAAAGGAGCTTGGTGTTCTTGAAAAGAAACATGCTGAACGGCTTGCTGATTTAGAGAAAGCCGTGGAAACCGCGCGTAAAGAACTTGAAGGATTGCAAGTGCTTGCCATTTTATCAGAACAGGAATATCAGGATCTTTCTTTAAAGTATGGCCATATTTTTGAAGCAGGCATTGGCGCGGAAGCGATATATGAGCTTCTTGTGAAAATTGATCTTGAAAAAGAAATTGCTGATCTTGAAAAAGAAATAGGAGATGGCAGTACAGTGAAACAGAGAAAATTCATGCGTCGGTTGCGATTAATTTCGAGTTTTAAGAAAAACGGTATTCGTCCTGAATGGATGATTTTAACACATGTGCCGATTATCCCGCCTGATTTGCGGCCAATGGTTCAGCTTGATGGCGGCCGGTTTGCGACCTCTGATTTAAATGATTTGTATCGTCGGGTGATTAATCGCAATAACCGATTGAAACGGTTGTTAGAATTGAATGCTCCGGAAGTTATTACGCGCAATGAAAAACGCATGTTGCAAGAAGCGGTGGATTCATTGATTGATAATAATGCACGGCATGGCAAGACCGTTACTGCTTCAACCGGACAGCGTCGCGTACTGCGTTCCATTGCAGATTTGTTAAAAGGAAAGCAAGGCCGATTTCGCCAGAATTTACTTGGAAAACGTATTGATTATTCAGGCCGTTCAGTGATTGTCGTGGGGCCTCGGTTGAAGCTTCATCAGTGTGGGTTGCCTAAGATTATGGCGCTTGAATTGTTTAAGCCATTTGTTATGAGCAAGCTTATCCAGCGTGGCATTGTTCATAATGTCCGTTCGGCAAACAGATATATTGAAAATGGATCGTCAGAGGTATGGGATATTTTGGAAGAAAGTACGAAAAAGGCGTATGTGCTGTTGAATCGCGCTCCAACCTTGCATCGTTTGGGCATTCAGGCGTTTCAGCCCATTTTAATAGAAGGAAAGGCGATCCAAGTTCATCCGTTGGTATGCCCTGCGTTTAATGCCGATTTTGATGGCGACCAGATGGCGGTTCACGTCCCTCTAACAGAAGAGGCGCGATGGGAAGCGGCCAATCTTATGCTTTCGGCGAAGAATTTGCTCAAACCGGCGACAGGTGATCCGATTACTACGCCGCAACAGGACTTGGTATGGGGCGCTCATTACATGACTACTATGATTGCTGATACGCGCGATCATCCTAAGTATTATTTCGGGTCATGGGAAGAAGCGCTTACTGCATATCATCAAAAAATTGTTCATCTTCAAGAGCGCATATATGTCATGATGGATGGCGAGAAATATGAGACAACGGTTGGCAGGATTATTTTTAACCAAATATTGCCGGAGAAATTGCGATATGTTAACACGCTGTTAGATAAAAAATCATTGCGCAAATTAGTCGGTTCGTGTCTTGAACAGTATGGACTTGAACAGACAGCTGAATTTTTAGATGAACTCATGCAGTTGGCATTCCGGTATGTGACGGTTTCGGGAATGTCATGGGGGATGGGCGATCTTCCGGTGCTCTCTGAAAAGAAGCAGATGTTAGAGGATGCGCAAAAGAACGTTGATACTATTCATCAGCAGTATGCGATGGGGTTGTTAACAGTTCAAGAACGGCATGATCGTATTATCGAGGTATGGGCTCATGTGAAAGATCGCGTAATGGCTCTTTCGCGCGAATTGTTGGGAAAACAAGATAGAAATCCTGTCTTTTCAATGATTGAATCAGGCGCGCGCGGTTCTTGGGGGCAGACAACTCAGATGATGGGAATGAAGGGATTGGTAACTTCTCCGTCAGGAGACACGATTGAATTGCCTGTTACGTCGTCATTTCGAGAAGGGTTTGAAGTGTTGGAGTACTTTATTTCTACGCATGGCGCGCGGAAAGGATTGACTGATATCGCTCTTCGCACTGCAAATGCTGGATATTTAACTCGTCGGTTAGTTGATGTATCACAGGATGTCGTGGTTACTGAAACCGATTGCAAGAGCGATGAAGGCGTGACGTTTGGAAAGGAGGAAACAGAGGAAATTGGAAAGGTATTAGGCGATCGTGCCATGGGGCGGGTTCTTCTTGAAGATGTAGTGGATGCTGATTCAGGCGAGGTGGTGCTTGAAAAAGGCGCATTGGTTTCACGCGCTGACGCAAAGAAAATAGATACCGCTCAAGTGGATCATATTACTGTTCGATCCCTCTTAACCTGCCGCGCAAGACGAGGCGTATGTCAGCAGTGTTATGGATATGATTTGGGGTATAACAGATTGGTTGAACAGGGGACAGCGGTGGGGATTATCGCGGCACAGAGTATTGGCGAGCCAGGAACCCAGCTTACGATGCGTACGTTTCATACCGGCGGTGTCGCAGGAAAGGATATCACTCAAGGGCTTCCGCGTGTTGAAGAAATATTTGAATGTCGAGCTATTCGAAAAGGGGCTCTGCTTTCCGAAGTGACAGGGACGGCAAAGGTGACTGAAAAAGACAAACAAAAGATTGTAACTGTTTCTCCTCAAGATAAGAGTGAGCCAATAGAATATGTAGTGCCGTCAGGTTTTTCCATTTTAGTGAAGGATGGAGAATTAGTGAACGTCGGTGATGCGCTCACTGAAGGCAGTCAGGATCTTCATGAGTTGTATCGTTTGCGAGGCCGTCGGGCAGTGGAAAAGTATGTTATCCGTGAAATTCAGCAAATATATTCTTCACAGGGCCAGGATTTAAACGATAAGCATCTTGAAATTATTATTCGTCAGCTTTTCTCCCGTGTTATTATTATGAATGAGGGGGGTACGCGTTTTTCACCGGGATCTGTTATTGATCGAACTGCTGTTGAAGAAGAAAATGTGCGCGTGAAAAAACAAGGAGGCAAGGGCGCTACATGTCAGGAACTGTTGATGGGGATGACGAAAGCCGCGCTCGCCACATCATCGTTTTTATCAGCGGCATCGTTTCAAGAGACAGCGCGCGTGCTTATTGATGCGGCTATTACCGGCAAAATTGATAACTTGAACGGGTTAAAAGAGAATGTTATTATCGGCAGGTTAATTCCTGCGGGAACCGGATATAAAAGCGGCCGGCTTGAGCGGGAAGTTTTGAAAGCGTCTGAAATAACGCGACAGCAAAAAGCGAATGAGAGAGCGGAATCAATGGCGCTGATAGAAGAATAATATCGAATAGCATACTGTCTATTGTATTGTGGCCCCCGTAGTACGGGGGCTTTTGGTACCGGAAAAACGATGGACTCTGGAATCATTATACGATATACTACTTTCATATTAGTATATGTCGTCAGATAAAGGGAAAAAGAAATCAGATCAAAAAGAAGAGGATATTTCATGGCTTTCTCAAGAGGCGCGGGCCTCTATTTGGGCTGTGATACTTTTGGTGATTTCAGTTGTGTTTGCGTTGTCGTTATTGGATGCGGCCGGAACACTGGGAATATGGGTGAAAAGCGCGCTTGAGGGATTAGTTGGTTGGGCCGCGTGGGTCGTGCCGCTGTTGTTGATTCTTGTGGTGTATTTGGTGATTATTGGCAAGCAGGCGCATCGGCGCACATATCACACATGGGGATTATTGCTGGTATTGTTTGCTATTGCCGGATTATTTCATTCAATTATTCCAATGGATCAGGCCTGGCCTGCGATTGATCAGGGCCGTGGAGGGGGGTATCTTGGGTTTGCTATGAGTTTCCCGTTTCGGCGGTTGATGGGGTCTTTTGCAAGCGCGCTTTTTTTATGTGCGTTGGGAGTGATTGGCGTCGTGTTGCTGTTTAATACTCCACTGACTTCACTACTGAAGCCGTGGGAGTTTTGGCGGCGATTGAAAAGGGTAAAGCCGCAGTCATCGCTTGGCGAAGGTGTCCAGTTGATTGATGATAAAAAGCATGGCGAAACAAAGCCATTTTTACAATCAACTCTTCCAACTGATAAAGGATTTTCCAAGCAAAAAATAGGAATGGTTGATGTGCCGAATCGCATTCGGCTTCCTAAAATTGATATACCATTAGATTTATTAGAGCGGGCGGAAATTCACCCTCAATCAGGTGATATCCGCAAGAATTGTGAAATTATAAAAGGCACGCTTGAAACGTTCGGAATTCAGGTCGAGATGGCTGATGTTCATGTTGGGCCTACAGTAACCCAGTATACGCTCAAACCAGCCGAGGGAGTGAAATTATCTCAAATTACCGCATTGCAAAATGATTTGGCGCTGGCCCTTGCCGCGCTTTCTATTCGCGTTGAAGCGCCAATTCCCGGGAAAGCGCTGGTGGGCATAGAAATCCCCAATAAAAGCGTTGCTACCGTTCCATTGCGCAATGTACTTGAAAGCAGTGAGTTTGCGCGCAGAAAATCACCGCTTACGATTACTATTGGCCAAGATGTTGCCGGAAATGCGTTTGTCGCCGATCTGACAAAAATGCCCCATTTATTGGTTGCCGGAGCAACAGGATCAGGGAAATCCGTGTGCATCAATACCGCTTTGATCAGTTTGTTGTATCAGAATTCTCCTGAGGATTTACGTTTGATTCTTGTGGATCCCAAACGCGTTGAACTTACCATGTATAATGGTATTCCTCATTTGTTGACTCCTGTGATTGTAGATGTTCAAAAAACAATCAATGCATTAAAGTGGACTGTCTCTGAAATGGAACGCAGATACGAAGTATTGGCAGAGAAGGGCAAGCGGAATATTGAGAGCTTTAATCAAGCAGTTTCGTCTGAAGATTCATTGCCCTATATTATTGTTGTGATTGACGAATTGGCAGATATTATGGCAGTCGCGGCGCGCGAGGTTGAAGCGATGATTATTCGGCTTGCGCAGATGGCTCGTGCTGTTGGTATTCACCTTGTACTCGCGACGCAAAGGCCATCGGTTAATGTTATTACTGGCCTTATTAAGGCGAATATTACAACCCGCGTTGCATTTTCCGTTGCCTCTGGCGTTGATTCTCGTACGATTATTGATTCGTCAGGAGCGGAAAAATTACTCGGCCGTGGAGATATGTTATTCATTTCTTCTGAATTGACAAAGCCAAAACGCGCTCAAGGCGCGTATGTTTCTGAAGAAGAGGTGAAGCGCGTGGTTGATTTTTTGAAACAAAAAGCTCAACCCCAGTATGTTGAAGCAGTGGTTCAAAAACATACCGTGAGTGGTGGGAATGGAATGGTTGGCCTGGGAGATGATTATGATGATGTATTATACCAAGAAGCTCGTACTCTTGTGATTGAAACAGGCAAGGCATCGGCGTCACTCTTGCAAAGACGATTACGCGTAGGATATGCTCGAGCCGCGCGATTATTGGATTTATTAGAAGATCAAGGAGTGGTTGGGCCGCAAGAGGGTGCGCGTCCGCGCGAAGTTTTTGTGGCATCGCGCGCTTCTGAAGGATTTGACGTTCAGGATGGGCAGGATTTTGACACGCGCGATAAAGAGCGTATAGAAGATGATTATGAATGATTTTATTGAAAAGAAAATTGTTACCCAACGGACGATTGGCGAGACACTGAAGAATATTCGAGAAGGGCTGGGGTATTCATTGGATGATATGGCGCGGCGTACCAGCATACGCTCTTTTTATTTAGAGGCGATTGAAAGAGGCGCCTATGATGAGATCCCGGGAGAAGTGTATATTAAAAGTTTTTTAAAAGTATACAGCGAGTCATTGGGATTGAATGCTGATGATATTATGGAACGGTATTCTTATGAATGTGTCGTGTGGGAAGGGTATATAAAAAATAATCAACCTCGCCATCATGCCGAAGGGTATGGGAAGCGCGCGATGCTCTTTTTAAGCAATCCCAGAACAATCAGGTATGGCGTGATTGGGACTATTGTGCTGATAATGGTTGCATATATTGCGTATCAATTGTATGCGATTGTTCGCCCTCCGGAACTGAGCGTTGAATCACCTCCTGATACTATAACAGTATCAGAACGCCTTGTTCATGTGAGCGGAAGAACTGACCCTTCCGCTCGCGTTACGATAAATGGAGAAGTGGTGTTTTTGAAAGATGATGGGAGTTTTGCAGAAACCGTTGATATTCTGGTCGGAGTGAATGTGATCCGCATTGAAGCAAGGTTTAAGTATTCTCGCACGCGAGTGGTAGAGCGCCATGTTTTTGCGACTGGAAGCGAGCGCCCGTTGATTGAAAAAATTGAGTAAGGGAGTATGTATTGTATAGTGTATAAGTCATTTGCTACTTTAGAGGGAATTTGGTAATGTTATTCATTGTGTAGTTAAAATAATTTTTATGGCACAAGAAAAAACACAAGGAGAAGGGGGGAGTGAACGGGTGAAAGCGGCAGAGGCCGCGATTGCGCAAATTAAAGAACGGTTTGGAGAGGGGTCTATCATGCGGTTTGGCGAAGCAAAGGCCATGGAGGTTGATGTTATTTCAACCGGCTGTCTGTCACTTGATATGGCTTTGGGCGTGGGTGGGATTCCGCACGGAAGAATTACAGAAATTTTTGGGCCTGAAGCGTCGGGAAAAACAACACTTGCCCAGCATGTGGTTGCGCAAGCGCAAAAGATGGGGGGAATAGCGGCTTTTGTTGATGCGGAACACGCGCTTGACCCTGATTACGCACGCAAAATTGGCGTAAATGTTGACGAACTGTTGATTTCACAGCCAGATACCGGCGAGCAGGCGCTTGAAATTGTTGAGAATTTAGTGCGCTCAAATGCTATTGATATTATTGTGATTGATTCTGTTGCCGCGCTTGTTCCAAAAGCGGAAATTGAAGGTGAGATGGGAGATCAGCACATGGGTCTGCAGGCGCGGTTGATGAGCCAGGCGTTGCGGAAATTAACCGGCGTTGTTTCTAAAACGCATACTGCTGTTGTATTTATCAATCAAATCAGGCATCAAATCGGCGTGTTTTTTGGCAACCCTGAAGTTACGTCTGGCGGACAGGCGTTGAAATTTTATGCTTCAGTGCGCATCGAAGTGCGTAGATCCGCGCAAATTAAACAAGCAGAAAAAATTATAGGGAATCGGGTAAAGGCAAAGATTGTTAAAAATAAAGTTGCCGCGCCGTTTCAAACAACGGAATTTGATATTATGTACAATGAAGGCATCTCCATGTCAGGCGATTTATTAGATACTGGTGTTACTATGGGCGTGGTAACTAAGTCAGGGAATTCATATAGTTATGAACAAGAAAAATTTGGCGTAGGGAGAGAAACGGCAAAATCATATCTGCGCGAGCATCCTGAATTGATGGAAACGATACGCGCCCAAGTGTGGGAAAAATTTAAAGCAAGCGCTAAATAGATGAGATTGCTTTGTAGGGACAGCGCTTTGGGGGATACAAAAAAGAACGCTCATGATAGCGTTCTTTTTTGTAGTGTCTTTAGTTATTGACGCGTTCAACGTATTCTCTGGTTTCAGTGTTTACGCGTATGGTGTCGCCCGTTTTGACAAAAATAGGCACTTGAATAGTTGCTCCTGTCTCAAGTGTCGCAGATTTTGTGACTGATCCTTGCGCAGTGTCTCCTTTGACAGCTGGTTCTGTTTGTTCAACGTCAAATTCCATTTTAATGGGAAGTGATATGGCAACTGATTTCCCTTCAAATATGAGGACATCAACACATGCACCTTCTTTTAAGAAATCCAATTGATCTTTGACCTGTTCAATAGGGAGCGAGAATTGTTCGTACGAATCATGCTCCATAAAATATGCGTTGTGATCATCTTTATAAAGATAATCAGCTTTTGCTCGAGCAAGGTCTGCTGAATCTATCTTATCGTTTCCTTTAAATGACAGTTCCAATACTGTTTGTGAAATAAGACCGCGTACTTTGACGCGTACCGTGGCCCCGCCACGTCCCATGTGGCTGTGCGAATACGAGAGTACTTGGAACGGTTCGTTGGAATGTTTTAAAACAGTTCCTTTTTTGAGATCAGAAATAGAAAGCATAAGATATAACAAAAACTACAAACTACCCCCTACAACCTACAAAGTTACTTACTGTCTGACAAACGGAAGTAAGGCCATGACGCGTGCGCGTTTAATGGCTGTTGCAAGTTTTCTCTGCATTTTAGGCGAGGTGCCGGTATATTTGCGTGGCATAATTTTGCCGTAATACGAGATGAACTGTTTTAACAGATCAACATCTTTGTAGTCAATGTCGGTGATATTATTCGCGGCAAAATAACATTCTTGTTTTTTTTGATTGCGTGGTGATGGCATAGATAAAAGATAGATGAACGTAAGAACGGAAGAACATATAACGAAAGCGTACAAACATTCTTTGGTTCTCCAGTTTTTTGGGTTTACAGTTAAAACGGAATATCTTCAACATTAATTTCTTCTTCAGTAACCTGGCCGTCTGATTGTTGTTCTTGAGGAGCAGGTGGTTGTGGGGGAGCGAATGAGGAAGGAGGTTGCGATCCGGCGCGGTCAAGCATAATCATGTTTTCCGCGATAATTTCAGTGCGATATTGTTTTTTTCCTGTTGTTTGGTCGTCCCAATTGCGTGTTTCAAGCCGACCTTCAATAAAGATTTTGCTTCCTTTTTTAAGATATTGCTGGCAGATTTCCGCAAGCCGCCGCCATGCGACGATGTTATGAAATTCAACTTTTTCCTGGCGCTGACCTTGCTGGTCTGTCCATGTAAAGTTTGTTGCAATGCCAAAATTTGCAACGGTCTGACCGGTTGGGGTTGTTCTGACTTCGGGGTCTCGCGTAACATTGCCGATAATCATTGCTTTATTAAGGTCCATAGAGTACACGGATATACGCGGATTGAACCCGGATAGACGCGGAATTGTGCGCTCTTACGAGCATCTATCCGCGTGTCGTCCGCGTAAATCTGCGTTTTAAAGAGTATCACTGGTTAAGATTTCATCAAGTTTTTCATCGAGATCATCGAGTGAGATTTTTGATTTTTTATCTCGTTTCGGTGTTTTTGGTTTCTGTTCTGGTTCTTCAGATGCGTCTGGCGAGTCAGTTGATTTTTGAGGAGGTTCTTGCTCCGGCTCTTTTGTTTCTGTGTCATGAATATCCTCACGAGATGGAACAGGGATAGGTTCTTGAGTAGTATCTTGGGCAAGAGTTGGCTGTTCATCATGTGCGACAGGGGCGCGAGGCGTTTCCGTTGTTACTTGTTTTTCTGTGCGTTTGTCAGTGAGAGAATACTGTGGCGCGAGGTCTGTCATGCGTGATGGTTGCATCAATACATGTCGCAAGATTGATGTAGTATGAATCAAGGTGGTATTCAACTCATTTATGGCTGATGGATTGGCGTTAAAGTATATCAACGTGTAAAATCCATGAGAGTACTGCTTAATTGGATACGCGAGTTTTCTGCGCATCGGCTTATCTTCACGCACAAGCACGCCCTGTTGAGATGTAATTAATAAACGGATATGCTCGGCAATGGGATCAATTTCTTGTTCTGAAAGCGATCCGGGAATAAGATACAATAGCTCATAGAGCTTTGTTTCTTCTGTCATATACTCTACGCAAAGAAACAACAACGCTGTGGGGTTTCTTTGCACACTACCCCGCGCTGGTCGAAAAAGCGATAGCTTTTCAATTGGTGCGAGGATGGATATGACCTTACGTCAGTATCCATATGGATAGTAAAGAATGGCATCACTTTACCATAGGGTTGTGATTTTGGCAAGAGTTTATTGAATAATAAGCCATTTTTAGGTATACTTAAGGTATCTTTTATGAAAATATGAAAAAGTTTTTTATTTTAGGGAATCATCCAGAGATTTCTCGGACTGAGCTTGAAGCAGTTAATAGACGAGATGGGCTTGATTTTGTGTTTTCTCATGTTTCACCGGCAGTGACGTTTGCTGATTGCGATGCAACTCATGCCCCTGATCCTGTATTGCTTATGAGAAGGTTGGCTGGCGTGGTAAAAGTTGGAACTATTATTGACGAAGTGAAGGAGATAGACGATGTTCCCGCCCTTGCTATGACAGTTTTACCAGAGGATGGCCATAAAGTGTTTTTGGGTATCAGCATATATGATGCAGGCGCGCCGGCATATGGGATACGAAAAAAACAAAAAGAGATTGGAATGGCAATAAAAGAATTAGCAAGACGAAAAGAGATTTCTTTGCGGTTTGTGGTATCGCGCGAGCCAACACTTTCTTCTGTTGTTGTTGCAAAAAATCATTTATTAGATCGTGGCGCTGAAATTGTTTTATTTGCAACACGCCATTCTTTATTGGTTGGGAAAACAGAAGCAGTTCAGGAATTTGAAGCATATGGTGATCGTGATTTTTCTCGACCTGCTCGGGACGCTCAATCAGGAATGCTTCCGCCGAAACTTGCTCATATCATGGTCAATCTTTCAGAATGTCCGTATACTAAAACTATCCTTGATCCGTTTTGCGGGTCCGGAACAATTCTTCAAGAGGCGCTCATGATAGGGTATACGCATGTTATCGGCACGGATCAATCATCAAAAGCCGTTGCTGATACGCAAAGAAATATTGATTGGATGAGAGAGAAAAAAATGATTTCCGATGTGGTAGTGCGAATTGTGCAGTCAGATATCAACGCTCTTGACTCGTTAGGGTTGAAGGAGATAGGCGCTGTTGCGTCAGAACCCTATTTAGGCCCTCCATTGAGAGGGAATGAGTCAGAGCAGACAATTCGATCACTATACCGACAGTTGGATGAGCTGTATTCATCTGCTATTGAAAAGATAAGCCACTGTCTTGATCAGTCCGGCACTGTTGTATGGACACTGCCTGAGCTGATGGGATATGCGTTTGATTGGCCTTTGTTTTGGCGGGTTATTGAAGTGTGCGGTTTTGAGTATGCATCTTCAGATAGTATGAGGTATCAAAGAAGTAATCAGCACCTTGCTCGTATTATTTATATCTTTACAAAAGCGCTATGACAAAAACACATATTCAAACATTTTCTTTTTTTATGATTTTTAGTATTGTGTCGCTTGCGTTTGTCTGGATATTGCGGTTTTTTGCCGAACCGTTGTTGTACGCAGCTCTTATTGCTGTTTTTTCGTATCCCCTGTATACGAAGTTGGTTTCGTTGGTCAAAGGGAAACGTGGGCTTGCCGCGCTGTGTTCGATTATTGTGTTGTTTGTATTTATTCTTGTGCCATTGAGCGTTATTGCTATTCTGCTTATTCGTGATTCTCTTGTGTTATATGGCGCCGCGCAAGCGCAGGTTGGACAGTGGTTTTCCGCGTTTGATTTTGCAACATTAAAACGCATGGAAGAAATCTTGCCTCAATCTGTTCAGCAACAGTTGTCAGCCATTGATTGGAAATCATCAGTCATTGATGCTGTGCGAGGAGCGACGAGTTTTGTTTTTTCTCAACTCCAGATTGTGACGAAAAATGTTATCGCCATGGTTGGCATGACATTCATTATGCTGTACGCGCTATTTCATTTTTATAAAGATGGAGAGCGATGGGTGAAAAAAATTATTCATTATTCTCCGTTAGACGATTCTGATGAACGAGCTTTTTTTAATAAGTTTATTATGACAGGCAAGGCGACGTTGTTGGGAACAATCGCAATTGGCGCGGTTCAGGGTGCGCTTGGCGCAATTGTGTTTTGGATGCTTGGCATTACCGCGCCGATTTTTTGGGGATTAGTGATGATGATCCTTTCGATACTTCCAGTTGTGGGCGCCGCTTTTGTATGGGCTCCAGTGGCATTGTTTTTGGCGATTCAGGGGCAGTGGTTTGGGGCTATATTTTTAGTATTATTTGGGATTTTTATTATCAGTACAGTGGATAATTTTTTAAGACCGATCCTTGTTGGGAAACAAACAAAAATGAATCCTTTAGTGGTATTGCTTTCAACCTTGGGAGGGATTGCGGTGTTCGGATTTACCGGCATTATTGTCGGGCCAGTGATTGCGGCTCTTTTTTTGACGGTTATCGAGATTTATGGAAAAAAGTATTTGTAAATTGTCATTGATATTTCGTATGATTATGCTCCATGGCGGAAATGCATAACATCTCCATCGCAGACAGCATATTCTTTTCCTTCAACGCGAAGTTTTCCTGAATCTTTTGCGCCTTGTTCGCCATTGTATTCAATAAAGTCCTGATACGCGATTACTTCCGCGCGGATAAAATATTTTTCAAAATCAGAATGGATTACTCCTGCGGCCTCTGGCGCTTGCGCGCCTTTTTTAATTGTCCATGCCCTGGTTTCTTTGGGGCCTGATGTAAAAAATGTTATGAGATCGAGGGTCTCGTATGCTTTTTTGATTAAACGATTCAATCCCGTATCATTGAGTCCCAATTCTTTTAGATAGACACTGACTTCTTCTTGATCTAATTCTGAAAGTTCTGCCTCAAGTTTTGCGCAGATGGTAAGTCGTGTGTTGTAGAGACGCCCAAGGGGGGCGTCTTCGTCTGAGACGCCCAAGGGGGGCGTCTCTACAGGTTGTTCATCACTATTATACACTTCAATAATCGGTTTGAGAGTGAGGAGATTATATGGTTTTAAGAGTATCTGTTTGTCGTCAGTGAATGGTTGCGATGAAATAGGAGTGCTATTGTTTAAAATGTGTTCAAGGGTTTGAAATAGTTCAAGCTCTTTGAGCGCGTCTTTATCTCCGGTTCGCGATTTTGCTTCAAGAGTATCAATACGTTTCAGTACAACAGCAAGGTCGGCCATTGCAAGTTCAGTGATGATGGTTTCGCGATCTGATTCTGGATCCACTTTTCCTTCCACATGAATAATGTCGTCATTATGAAAATCACGCAATACATGGCATATTGCATCAACCCCTCTGATGTGAGAAAGAAATTGATTTCCCAGACCCTCTCCTTTATGCGCGCCTTTGACAAGTCCGGCGATGTCTACAAATTCGATGGTTGTTGGAATGATTTGAGCCGAATGAGATATGTCTGAAAGTTTTTGAAGGCGATCATCCGGAACGGCAACAACGCCAACATTCGGGTCAATGGTGCAGAATGGAAAATTTTCCACAGCGACTTGTTTTTTTGTCAACGCGCGAAAAAGTGTTGATTTGCCAACATTGGGAAGTCCGACGATGCCAATTTGAAGAGACATAAGAGAGGAGACAAATAACAGAAACAAAAAACTACAAACAAAAAATAGGTAACATAGGTAACAAGAGACACATAATAAATATCACGAGCAGAGATAAAAAGAAAGTGTGGCCATCCTTTTGTCAGTTTAGGGTGACGCGTGTTATGATTTAATAACTATGAAAACATCATCAGAATGGCGGCATGATCTTCGAAGCCCACTTACGGCGATAAAGGGCTATGTTGAGTTTTTATTGGCGGGAGATGACTGTTCATGCGATGATCAGGCGCAGGAATACATTAAGAATGTTCAGAAGGCGACAGAGAGAATGATTGCTCTGTTGGATGGGTGGAAAGAAGGTGAGGGATAATGAAACATGACACCCCCCCCTCCTTTACAATGAGGGGATAAAGGGGAAGGTATATGTCATTTGGATTTTGTCATTTCGATTATGCGTATTTACTCTGTATCAGAATGCGTGCGGGAAATTTCTCTTTATCTTGAACAATTGGGCTCGGTTGTTGTAAAAGGAGAGGTTACTGGATTCAGGCGCGCGCGCAATGGCCAGTTGGTCTATTTTGAACTCAAAGACGAGGGTTCGCGTTTGCTCTGTTTTTGTTTGGGGTATGAACTGCCAATGGATTTGGAAGACGGGCAAGAAATTCATGTTGTCGGTGTTCCGCAGTTATTTAAAACAACAGGAGGGTTTCATATTCGCGTGCAAGAAGTGCAGTTGATTGGAGAAGGGGCTTTGCAACAAGCATATCGAAGGTTATTCGAAAGATTAGAGCGCGAGGGATTATTTGCTCAAGAAAGAAAGAGGTCTCTGCCGCGATTCCCTCAAAGGATTGGCTTGATTACGTCAGAAGATGCCGCGGCGTATAGTGATTTTATGCGTATTCTTAATAACCGATGGAGCGGTGTTGTGGTACGGTTTTATCCCAGTGGCGTACAGGGGCCGGGCGCTATCCGACAGATTGTCAATGCGATTGAATATATGAATACGCATGAGCAGGTTGATGTTTTAGTACTCACACGCGGTGGCGGATCACTGGAGGATTTGCAAGTATTCAATAGCGAGGAGGTGGTGCGCGCGGTGATTGCGTCGCGTGTGCCTGTGGTTGTTGGCGTTGGTCATGAGCGAGACACAACGCTTGCTGATTATGTTGCTGATGTGCGCGCTTCAACGCCTTCTCATGCCGCAGAACGAGTCGTGCCTGACAAGAGCGTTATTGTACAGGAGATGAGTGATAGTATTGTTGCGATGCGATGCGCTATTGCGCGACAGGTTACATTCATATCATCTCGCATATCATATCAGTTGAAAGTGTGCGAACGATGGATGTATTCATTTATTTCTGCTGTTTCTCAATACGAATATCTTCTTATTATGAAAATGAGATCATTTGCGCGGATGGCATTAGAGCGTGTCGGAGCATTAGATCGTTTGTTGGGCTCTCTATCGCCACAGAGTGTTTTGGAGCGAGGGTATTCTATTTCTATAGTGGATGGGAAAGGAATCTGCGATCTTGACGCGTCGTTTGAAGGTAAGACAATGGTAACGCGTCTTGCAAAAGGGACACTTGATTCAGTTATTCGTCATGTAAAGTTTTAAGTAAACACTATGCCAAAACAACACTTGCAGGAATTTGATTTTTCTCACGCGTATCATGAGCTCGAGGGGTTAGTGGCGGAATTCGAAAAAGGAGACATTGAGATTAATCAGGCATTGCCAAAATTTGAGCATGGAGTGAAATTAGCGCAAGAGTTGAAAAAATACCTTAAAACAGTTGAAAACAAGGTGGAGAAGATTATACAAGAGAATGACAATAACAATGGAGAAGAATGAACAGTACCTCTAATCCCTTGATATAAGAGGGGTGCTTTTCCGCTCTATTAAGCAAAGATAACACTACGAGTGTTGACTTTTTTATTATAAAGTGCTATAATTGCACGTTCTCTTGGAAATGCTTTTTTACTCTATTGACGAAAAGGGCGCTTTCAAGTAGAGTAATGTGTTGATTAACCGGTGTTTTATGGCTGATCCAGTCATAAAAGCGGGATTATACCTTATTTATGAATAAACGTATTCGCATTGCAGGTGTTGGTTTTCTGACACTTGCCATAGTTTTTGCAACAATCGCCATGTCAGCGCCTCGCGGCAGTGCCGCAGAGCGTGTGTATCACGGTGTGTCAGCGACAACTGTGAATGGCCGCGATATTGTTGTACTCTCAAATCAGCAAGGCATTGAAACCTTGGAGATCTCAGGCAATAAGCTGATTAAACGCGGTGAAGCAAACCAACCGGGCAATATTATGGTTGGCGTGTATGCGCGCTCTCAAGGATCAAAAGCTGAAGCGTATGTCGCCGCCGGCCCGAATATCTTGAAATTTGATATTTCAGATATTAATGCGCCAAAAATGGTTGCTTCTAAAGTGTATTTTGGACATGCCTATGATGTTCATGCCGCAGGGCAGAGCGATATTGTGTTCGCAGGAACACGGGGCATAACACTGCATGAAGCCGACTCACTTGATCAGTTGAGCAATTATTTTGTTCAACCGGCGTATGGCGTTGCGCAGATGAAAAGCGGAGCCATGGTTGTAACAACCGATGATGAAGCATTGGTCATTAAAAAGAATGGCGCAATTACTCATCGCCAGGCATTAAGCGGAAGCGATAAACGATTACGCAAACCATATGCTGATCAATCTGGAAATAGTTATGCGCCTGGTGATGATATGTTTATCAAGGTTGGAACAGGAGTGAATTTTTCAAACTGGTCAGGGTATACCTATGCCATGTCAGGCGTTGACAGTGAACCGTATGTATATGGCGTGAACGGGTGGGGAGTGTATAAATTAGGGAAACAGACACTTGCGCTTGATGATTTTACTTCAATCAATGAGCGCGGCGGATGGGCAACAAATGTTACCGCATTCCCGACATCATCTGGTATTCGCGTTGTTGTTACTGCAAAACAGCAGGTCTATCTGTTGGATGAGCACTTGAACATTTTGGATACCTATACCTATCAACCATATCCATCAACCAGCGGAGTGGTGGTGTCTCAGGCGGACTCGCAGATTGAATCACCAAAAGGGAAAGCGTTGAGCGCGTGGGTATCATCTCATGATGTTAGATACAATACCTTTTTTAGCGCATATGGATCAGGTTTTTGGCCAGGAGAAGAAGTGACTGCTGAATTTGGGCCCTATCACCCTGTGCAGTATCCGCAGACGCCAAGTAAAATTTATCCGAATCCTGACAATGCGTCTGAAATCGGATGGGCTGACGCAAATGGAAATGTGAAAGTGGCGAATATATATGTAAAAGAATTTCCTCTCATGCGAACTGATATTTCGAACGTCATGCAGGTAACATTGTATGGTAAGCAATCAGGGTTAACCTATTCAACTAATATCAATGTTCTTCCTGGCGTAAAGCCCGCAGAAATAAAGAAAGACGAACCAAAGAAAGATGAAACAAAAAAAGTGGTTGAATCAAGCAAGCGGTGCGAACGTACTATTGAAAAGACCACCGAAGAAATTATTCGCGATGGCAAGAAAGTGGTGATTGAAAAAGTGGTTGAAAAGGAGACCTGCACACAGGAAACAAAATAATAATACTATTGCTTCGTCACCCAAAGGATGACTCGCAATGACATCTTTTAAGAGCCCGAGATGTGGCTTCTCGACGCATTCACCCCGACTCCGCCAGCTGGCGGATGTCGGGGTGTTGTGTTTTTCAGGGGGGTATGGAAAGATGGGGCGATATGCAATCAGATATTCAGCCAATGGTTTCCATAGTTATCCTTCATTTTCACGATATCAAAGACACATTGTGGTGTTTAAAATCGTGTATGGAAATGGAGTATGAAAATTTTCAGGTTGTAGTGGTGTGTAATGGCACGCCTGGGAGTGATTTTGACGTACTCAACAATACGGCATATACGCACGCACCATGTTTTGTGGTTCAAAATGAAAAGAACCTTGGATATGCAGGCGGTATGAATACTGGGATTGTTGAATCATTCAAAAATACAGATGTTGAGTATGTGCTGGTATTGAATAATGATGCCGTGCTTGAAAAAAGTGCAGTATCCGAAATGGTTCAATCAGCTGGCTCTGCAGAAGTTGATATGGTTGCTCCTCGGTTGGTCGGGCTTAAGTATCCGCATCACACTGAATCCATGGGCATGCAACTCAATCGCGGATGGTTCCCATTTTTGAGAAAATCACAAGATGAACACATTTTTTGTCCAAGCGGTGGCGCGGCGCTGTACAGTCGCACTATATTAGAGAAATTGTATACTATTGATGGATATTATTTCGATCCTGACTTTTTTTGTTATAACGAAGATGTTGATTTGGGCTGGCGCGCTCGTCGTGCAGGGTTTGGGGTATGCACGGCTGTGAATGCTATTGTGTATCATGAGTGGTCTGGCTCAACATCTGTGGGAAGTTCATTTAGCGTGTATCATTCCATGCGCAATGTATGGTGGGTTTTGGTCAAGAATATGGGAAAGGGGGATGTATGGCGGTTTGGCTTATGGATTGCGTTAATTTGGGCTATTTTTGCCTTGCGATACACATTTTCTTCCCGTATTGGGGCATTTTGGCGCGCCCAGATTGATGGCATAAAAGGTTTTTCTTTAGCCATTTCAAAGCGAAAAGGGCTATATCCAAATATGTCAGCCGAGCGTTCGCCTCGCTTGATTCCTCGCTATCTTATGCGCCCTGGTGGCAATGATTAGTATAGGTCGTGTCGGTACCCCCTCCTTTACAAGGAGGGGTGGCTCTCCGCAGGAGAGACGGGGTGGTTTTTTATAAGGAGAGAGTAGTGCTTGCCCTGTCCGTAGCTCGAGGTGAAGTGACGAGGGTGAGGGTATACAAACATTGACAAAATTAGGGCTATATAGTATTATGCCGAGTTCGTAATTTAGCCCTATTTTGTGATATGAACAATCGTCTTTTTAGTGTGCAAGATGTGATAAAACCGCTTGTATCGAGTTGGGGAATGCTTGTGCTTGGCACAATGCTTTTTGCGTTGCTCGTGGTTGGTATTACGCTTATTCAGCCACTGAAATATAGCTCAACGGTTCGGCTTCTTGTGATTCAAAAATCAGACAGCGTTGTTGACCCGTATACATCTTCTCGCGGAGCGGAAAAAATAGCTCAATTGATTACCCAAATTGTGCATTCTGATTCTTTTATGGAAAAGGTTGTGAGTTCAGGGTTTCAGGTGCGAGATGATTATGGTTCTGATCTTGATGCACGGAGAAAAAAGTGGAATAAGACCATTGAAGCGCGGCAGGTTCCGGAAACAGCAATTATTGAATTGTTTGTGTATCACATTAGTGTTGAGCAGGCGCGCAATATTGTAAAAGCGGCATCAACTGCATTGCAAACAAAGGCAAGTGAATATCACGGAGCAGGGGAAAATGTGCAGTTGCGCGAGATTGACGGAGCTGTTGTTTCTCGTTTCCCTATAAAACCAAATGTTATTTTGAATGCTATTGCAGGAGTGATTATTGGGTTGTGTGTAAGCGGTGGGTTTATTGTCGTGCGCGCGCGAAAACGTGCTGATATGAATGAGGCAGTGCGGATTCGGGTGATGGGGGATGTGTAACACACCCCTGTATCCCCTCTCAAGAGGGGATGTCGTCCGCACTCCCTCCTTGAGGAGGGGTTGGGGGAGGTGTTATTGGGGGGATGCAAATGTGCAGGAATATACAATCGCATATTGGTAATGTGCCATTGTATATCTCTGCAGAACCGTGTTTGTAAAACGGAAAGCAGGGATTGTTTCATTGACAATTTCGTTTTTTTCGTAACAAGGCGCTTCGCGCGCCGTCACAAGGAGCAATTTCCCATGATAAAGGGGATCCTTCTCGCTCTCGTGGCGCTCCTCGGAGCGCCGGTCTCGGGGTTCGCCGGCGATTACGCCGGATTCCTGTTCTCGACCGAGCAAACCCCGTACGACGAGCAATCGTTCGTGTCGGGTGTCTTTCTCGGTACGAAGCAGGAAAGTGGTTTCTCCGGTTCGCTCGCCGTCGGCGCGTTTCAACCTCTACAGGAGGTGACGCGCCAGAAGTCCGACATCGCGGTGATCCCGCGAGTCGGGTTCTCCTATGGCGCGTTCGCGACGTCGTTACGGATTTTCGCTTCGCCGAAGAACGCGTACCACGGTACGCTGGGCGGCGAACTCTCGATACCTACGGAATGGCCGATTGATGTCGTCATTGACGGTGGGTATACGTTCGGATGGGGATTGAACTCCCCTGACGGACGATACCGTCTCGATGGCTTGAGCGTCGGCACTGGTGTCGAGTTCGGCGGCGGGTCTGTACGCGCTAAAATCCTTGGCACATTCGAGGCATCCAACGCCTCAGTAATGTCCAAGGGCAAGTCGGCGGTTTCCACCGCTCGACACTGGCACGTCGGTCCACAGACAATAATCGTGTTTCGACCCGAAGGTTCAAACTGGTGCATTCAGCCCTCGATTGGGGTTGGTGTCATCGGGAAGAACCTGAAGGGAGAGGAACTCGATCCGGAATTCTCGTTCGGTTTCCGGGTCTTCACCCGGCGGTAAGGAGTCACGGCGATGAGACGTTTCTCATATCTCGGATTGGCGCTCGTATTCGTCGTCGGGCTGGCCGGGTGCTGGCCCGACTCTGACATTGACAACACCGAAGTGCCGACCGGTCCGCTCACGCTCAAGGTAGACACCAAGAGCGTTGAGCAGATTGCGTCGCTCATGCAGAGTGGTGCGCTTGCGGCACCGCCTGCGCGGCCTACGAAAGTCAAGGCGACAACGCGTTGGTTTGACAACGCGAATGTTCGCCAATCGGCACAATCAGAGGCGAGCATCGGCGAGCTGATTACAGTCGCTCGCCCCCTCGACCGTTCCTATATCGTCAATGTCGCCGACATGGACAACCGGTCACTGACCGGGATTGTTCGTATGGCGACTCGGGATGGGCTTCCGAAAGCCGTAATCCCGCAACGCGCTTTTCTTCCGATGATGGAAGGGTTGGTGGTCGCAGAGAAGGTGGACGGTTCGTTCGACTTCCCTACGGCGCCGATCCAACCAGTCGTTGGTACTGGCGTTGACGGGAAAATCTTCATCCTCGAGTTCGAGGTTGAGGTTCCTGTCGCGACGGTTACCGCCGGCGGAAACGCGGACACGTTGGTCGCGAGCGCGACCGTGTCCCACGCTCTCGGCGATTCTAGATGCGAAAATTCGGGTTCGGGTACTCGGCACACGCGACGACGCTGGCGTGATCACGGTGGCCACAGGGGAGTGGGTTACTCTCCCCAAAGTGGACGCTACGATCACTGTGTCTATGGCGTGGGCGAATGGGGTGATCGTCCCTACGCCTGTAACTCCTGTTTCCGGATTCCGCTGGGAGCTGATCCAAGGCGCCCTCGATCTGCTTTACGCGGCAGATGGGGGCGGAGGAACTCCCAATCCTCCTACTGGAGGTGCCACTATCGAGGACATCGGCGGAAAATGGCAGATTGCAGGGATCACTGGGGCCGGCAATCTGGGCAAGAACGTCGCGATGTCCGAGGTTTTGCAGGTTGAGGTGATGTGGAAGGCGGATCCGACCGCTAACCCAACCCTCATCCCTGCGACATTCGCAGTCGGAGTTGACGGGAAACTGTCAGCGACGACTGCCGATATCGTCCCGCGAGGAGGGGTCGGGAACTTTCGATTCTACCTCAAAGACGGATCGCAAGCGTGGTTGAACCGGGATTCGGTAACGAAGATCGGTGCGATACGTTTCGCGAATGTCGGTGGGGTGGAAGGGTTCGCAACCCCCTTGACTAACTCTCACGAATGAAAGGGTGTGTCGTGAAAGTAAGGATTCTCGCGCTCATGTTCACGTTCGTCGTCGGGCTGGCCGGATGTTGGCCCGGAGCGGACACGCCGTCCGCCCCGCCGATTGACGACGGCGGATCCGGCGGGGACAACAGCGACGGATCCGGTGGGGGAGGTGGCGTCATCGTTGGAGACAACGACGCCGCTGAGCTTGCCGGATTCGAAAAAACTTTCGGGACAGAAACCACGTCGGTGTTCGTGTCGTCATCCGACGGCATGGACACCAGGAGCTATGGCCAATGGCGGAAGGATTCCGCATTTGGTGCCCCCGCGGCATCTCGGGCTGAGATCGAATCCGTCATCGCGGCCGGTGTCTCTGTCGGGCTCCGGATTGCCGGACCCGACGGCAAGCAGACCGCGACGACCCCGGCAGGGATCGTTTCATGGTTCCCTGGTGACCGGATGGTCGTCAAGACCTCCGGAATCACCGGCGAGCCCATCGAGACGAAGTATTTGCGCGGGGGGCTCGAGATTGACCCCGCCACCCGAGTTGGGGAAGGAGCAAACTTTGTCGTCTACCAAAAGGGTAGCGGCCAAGTGCTGTACTGGCTCCTCCTCCACGGCGATCCGGATAAACCGGTGCCGTACTTCCGCATCTTCGGCGCGGCGGATTGGATGATCTCCAACCGCAGTGTCGCGGGCAAGCTGGAGTACGGATTCTTTAAGCGAGAATGACGCAACGTCATCTCTCACATCAACCCGTTCAACTGTGTGCTGAAAACGTTCAGTATTACAGTTGACGGGTTTATTTTTTTATTGTATAATATTTTGTTTTACATGGCCTCCTCAATCCTTCCTTTCGAGAGGATGTAGGGGGTGTAGAGACGTGGCGGTGCCACGTCTTGTCGGAGACGTCCCATCGGGACGTCTCTACATACAAAATATGTCTTCATTTTTTAAAATATATTGGCAGTGGATTGCTATAGGGTTGGTCGCGTCTGGAGGAGTTGTATTGATAGGAGGGAAAACAGCTCTTATTGTTTTTGTGTTGGTTGTTATTTCCGCCACACTGTTTATCAAACCAATGTGGCTGATGTATCTATTAGTGCCGTCGCTGTTTTTAGAAGCAGAGCAGTTTTCAATTTATTTTGGCAACTGGCGTGGGCGCGGGTATCATTTTTTGATTGGAGTGTTGGTTGTGAGGATGGTTTGGGAATTTATAAGCAAGAGAATAACACCTTCCGCCCCTTCGGGGCACCTTCCTCAAGGAAGGAGCCGTCGAATCCCCTCTCGAGAGGGGGTAGGGGGTGTGTCTGGGTTGGACAAGGCGTTGATTGCGTTTTTGTCAGTGCAGGCGGTTGCGATTTTGGTTTCGCCTGATAAAATGTTCAGCATAAAAATTTGGGTATTGCAGGTGTTACTTACCCTGCTGTTTTGGTGTGTTCGATATTTTGTCAAAACATCCACAGAATGGAAACGTTTGCTGAATATCTTTTTAATATCAAGCGTTGTTGAGGCGTTAATCGGGTTTTGGCAAGTGTTTGCGTTTTATCTTCAAAAAACAACTGGCATAGTTGTGCGCTGGGGAGAGGTGTTTCACGCGCAGATTTTGCAATTTGGTAGGCCGTACGGCACATTTGTTGAAGCGGACTGGTATGGCGCGTTTATGGCAATTCCATTGATGATGAGTGTTGTTTTGATGGCAGGCGCGCAGTCGAAAAAAACGCGTGCAGTGTATGGGGTATTAGGTATGGTTTTTGGTATTGCAGTAATCATCTCCGGTGTGCGTGCTGCATGGATCGCGGTGATTGTTGCGAGTGTAGTTGGTGTGTTTGTGTTGCGGGGCACGAATGGGGCACGAACCCGCCGAATCGGTGGGCGAATACCTCACCCCCCCCCTCTCCTTGTAAAGGAGAGGGGGACGACGACACCTCCCTCCCTCCCTCCTCAAGGAGGGAAGATGTCGCATGTATTATACGGAGAGTATAAGCATTTGGTGGGGTTAGGCAGTGTGTGCGCTTTGGTTATTGTGGTTCTACTCGCAATAGCATCGCCTACATGGGTTGGGCAGATCGGCGAACGATTTATTAGTATATTTAACCCTTCTACATGGGCGCATGAGCCGCGGGTCGCGACAACTCAAAAGGCGTTTGAATTGATTGCGCAATCGCCGATTATTGGTCATGGTCCGGGTAGTTATAAAATTTTAGGGATTGTGCCTGATGTTGATTCATCGCAGTATGATTATTATGGCGTTTATCCGTATTTGACGAATTATTTTTTAACGGTGTTGCATGATTCAGGTATTATCGGTTTTGCTGTGTTTTTGTGGTTGTTGTGGGAAGGGGTGAAGTTTAGGGCAAGATCTTATAAAGGAGAGGGGGCGGCGGTTGTGATGGGGGTGGTGGTGCTGATGATTGCATATTTGATTACAACCGGGTTTTGGTTGGGAATGACATGGTTTTTGTTTGCTTTATTATGCACAAATAGCTCACGAACCCGCCGAATCGGCGGGCGAATGGCTCACGAATGAGATGACATATGAAGATTTTACAAATAGATAAATTTTATTATCCAAAATACGGCACTGGAAAACATGTGTTTACTTTGACGCGGGAATTAGAAAAACAGGGCCATACGGTGATTCCTTTTAGCATGGAGGATGAAAAAAACGAACCAACGCCGTGGTCAACGTATTTTGTAAGCAATGTTGATGTTTCAAAAATATCGTTTTCCTGGAAAGGAATAAAAATCGCGTTTCGTATGATCTATTCATTTGGGGCGCGAAGGAAAATTCGGGAATTGATAGAAAAGGAAAAACCAGACATCGCGCATATCCATTTAATTCATCACCATATCTCTCCATCCATTTTATATGAATTAAAAAAACAAGGCATTCCGATTGTGCAAACAGTGCATGATTATAAATTGATTCATCCGAATTATTTTATGTGGTGCAATAACGCGCCATGTGAAAAAGTTCGTAAACATCGGTGGAATAAATTGATTTTTCATCGTTGTATGAAGCATTCGTTGGTCGGGTCAATCTGGCTTGGGATTGAGACCACGATCCATGCTCTTATAGGTGCGTATAAAAAGAGCATTGATGTGTGGATTGCGCCGAGTGAATTTGTCAAGCGGATGTTGGTGGAGGGTGGGTATCCGGAGGAGAAGATTGTGGTGTTGCCGCATGCCTTGGATATGCACGAATTACTCACGAATGATTACGAATTGCGTACAAATAACACCTCCCTTCGTCCCTCCTCAAGGAGGGAGCCCAGTGTTCCCCCTCTCAGAGAGGGGGGAGGGGGTGTGTCAGGGGTGGATGGGTATTTGTTGTTTTTTGGACGTTTGTCTCCAGAAAGGGGGGTTGATCGGTTGTTGGATGCTTTGAAAGAAATGCCAGATATGCCGTTGATTATTGCGGGCGATGGCGAAATGGGAGCGCAACTTAAAGACCAAGTAAAAAAGAATGGACTGCGGAATGTTGAATTTGTTGGATATAAAAGCGGGCAAGAATTAAAACAGTTGATTCATAATGCACGGGCTGTGGTGGTGCCAACTCTTTCACACGAAATTTTTGGTATGTCCGCATTGGAGGCAATGGCATTAGGCAAGCCGATTATCGCATCACATAGAGGGGCATTGCCTGAATTAGTTGAGAATGGTAAAAATGGCTGGCTGATTGATCCTGAAAACAAAGATGAATTTCGTATGGCGCTTAAAGAATGTATGAGTCGTGATGATCTTATTGAACAGTTTGGCAGGGCATCTCAACAGAAAGTAAAAGAGTTGACAATTAATAAATATTGTGCCAAAATAGTCGGTTGTTATTCAGAGTTAATTACAGCAAAATATGGCAGAGAATCATCATAAAAAACGTAAAATTCGTATTGCAATTATGGGCCATCGGGGCATTCCATGCCGGTATGGCGGTTTTGAGACGTTTGCGGAACAAGCGGCTGTTCGGTTTGTCCGCATGGGGTATGATGTTCGGGTGTATAACCGTTCCCATAATGGCGATTATCGTCGGACTTCATATAAAGGCGCAAAAATGATTTATTTGCCAACAGTGAAGAATAAATATTTTGACACATGGATACACTCTTTGTTGTCTGTATTGCATGCGTTGGTATTTCGCGTAGATGTTATTTTAATGGTGAACGTGGGGAATGCGCCGTTTACCGTGATCCCTCGAATGTTTGGCACGCCGGTTGTGCTGAATGTTGACGGATTGGAGTGGCAAAGGCGTAAATGGGGGCGGTTGGCGCGGTGGTATTTTTTATTGTGCGAAAAAATGGCTTTGGTTTTCCCTAATACAATTGTGACTGATGCACAGGCCATTCGGGATTATTACAAAGAACGGTATGGAAAAGAATCAGTCATGATCCCGTATGGCGCTGAAGTGAGACGAAAGAACAACGCGAAAGTTTTGAAAAAATATGGATTAATTGCTGGAAAGTATTTTTTGTATGTCAGTCGTTTTGAACCAGAAAATAACGCGCTTGAGGTGCGTGAGGCGTTTGAAGACGTTTATACTCACATGCCTTTGGTTATGGTTGGAGATGCTCCGTATGCGCAAGAATATGTAAAAAGCGTTCGAGATACAAATGACGAACGTATCCATTTTACTGGATTTGTATTTGGTAATGATTATAAAGTGTTACAGCAAAATGCGTATGCGTTTATTCAGGCAACTGAAGTCGGAGGAACTCATCCGGCATTAATAGAAGCGATGGGGTATGGAAATTGCGTGCTGGTGCTGAATACGCCGTCAAACAGCGAAGTCGCAGGGGACTCGTGCATATTATTTGAGCAGGAAGAAGGGGATACGCAGGATTTGGTTCGCAAGCTCCAATGGGTGAGCGATAACCCTGATATTGTGAATCGGTATCGCAAAAAAGCGCAAGAGCGAATTCGCGAAGTGTACAGTTGGGATGCTGTGATTATTCAATACAGTGAATTGTTTCTTTCGTTATTGAGTAAAAAGATGATAAATCGGATACGAGCAACTGTATCCGGGGTCGCGCATAAATCGTTTTGATAGCGGTTATAGAGAGACGCCCCAGGGGGGCGTCTCTACGGTTTTGTGATATTGAGACAATTATTCATAGTATTTTTAAGGAGAAGTGCTACTGTAACCGGACCGACACCGCCAGGTACTGGAGTGATCGCTCCTGCGTGCTTTTTTAGTGATTCAATATCAGCATCTCCTTTAATTGCCGTAGTTCCGTTATGTTCAATTCTACTAATGCCAACATCAATAATAATGGCATCTTTTTTTGTATATTCTTTTGTGAGAATATGAGGTTTTCCAAGAGCGATGATAAGAATATCGTACTGCACACATTTTTTATTCAGCTCTGTAAAATGGTCTGCTTTAATGTTTTGGCGCGAGAGGAGGGTGGCAAGGGGAATAAACAGAATATCTGATTTGCACATAATTGCGGCGGATAACGGCACATCCTTACGCCTCTGGAGAGGGGATACGTCTCCCTTTCCTTTATAAGGAGAGTCCGCGAGCTGGCGGAGGGGTGAGGTGTTAAGCACATTTTGTAAACATTCCACCACACTCATCACGGTAACTGGTTGCGGGAAGGAAGGGTCTCCTAAGTGTTTGATATTTTCCGGATGAAATCCGTCTGCATCTTTATCCGGACGAATGCGTTGAATAAGTGTATCAGGATTAAGATGCCCTGGAAGTGGGAGTTGAACAATAATGCCGTGAATATCAGAGTCATTATTGAGAAAATCAATGCATTCTATGATATCATCTTGGCTATCAGTTGCTTTGAATCGGTACAGATGCGGGGTAATGCCTGCTTTATCTGCTGTGTGAATTTTTCTTTTTACATATATCTCTGATGAGGGATCATTGCCAATCAAAATAATCGCAAGTCCGGGAGTCACATTGCGTTCGACAATAGTGCGCCTGATATCGTGCAAAATATCAGACGCGATTTTTTTACCGTTGATGATGTACATAAAATGTAAAAATCAAAAAGTAAAAAGCAACATAACAATGCAAAATGTGAAAATACAAAGTATGCGTACTCTATTTACATTTTGATTTTTACACTTTCATTTCTGATTTTTTACAGTTCCTGATAGATTGGAAACCCTTGTGTGAGTTCTACTACTTTTGTTTTTATTTTCTCCTTCAAAGATGTGTTATGAATATCATGGAGAACGCCTGCAATGAGATTTGCGATAATTTCCATCTCTTCCTCTTTCATGCCTTGGGATGTGAGCGCTGGGGTGCCAAGACGGATGCCTGACGGATTAAATGGTTTTCTCGTATCAAATGGGATCATATTAAAGTTGGTGTAGATGCCACATTCAGCGAGCGCGTTTGCGCCGTCTTTCCCACCAATGCCGAGTGATGTACAGTCAATGAGCATGAGATGATTATCTGTCCCGCCGGACACAAGCCGCAACCCTTGATGCATAAGTGTTTGTGCGAGCGTTTGAGCATTTTTAACAATCTGATGTTGGTATTCTTGAAATTCCGGTTTTTCTGCTTCGGCAAATGCCACTGCTTTTGCCGCGATGATATGTTCCAATGGGCCGCCTTGTAAGCCAGGAAACACAGTTGCATCAATAAGTTGAGCAAGAGTTTTTTCACTATCAGGGTGGTAGTGTGTTTTTAAGCGATCTTCGATTCTTGATAGAATAATTGCGCTTCGCGGACCTCGAAGTGTTTTGGTGGTTGTTGTCATGACAATATCATGAGATGAGACAGGATTGGGGTGATCGCCTGCAAGGCAGAGTCCGACAATATGCGAAATATCAGCCATGGCATACGCATTAATTTCCTTGGCAATATTTGCGAATGTTTCAAAATCAATGATACGCGGATAAGCAGTTGCGCCTGATAAAATCATTTTAGGTTTTTCTTTCAATGCCAATTGTCGCACTTCATCCATATCAATCCGCTCGTTTTCTTGGCTCACTCCATAAGAGATAAATCGGTATGTTTTCCCTGAAAAATTAACAGGATTGCCATGCGTAAGATGGCCGCCATGCGCAAGATTCATGCCCATAATAGTATCACCTGGCTCAAGCACTGCGCTGTAACATGCCATATTTGCTCCGGATCCGGAATGGGGCTGTACATTGACATGTTCGGCATTGAATAATTTTTTTGCTCGGTCTATGGCGAGTTGTTCAATTGCATCAATATATTCATTGCCAGTGTAGTATCGTTTGCCTGGGTACCCTTCGGCGTATTTATTCGTGAGTACTGTTCCTGTGGCTTCCAGCACTGCTTGTGATGCAAAGTTTTCTGAAGGAATCATAACCAGGCCCTCGCGCTGGCGTTTGAGTTCTTTGTCTAATAGAGTGGCAACTTCTGGATCCTGTTGTCTAATGTGAGGGTATAACATAAAATTAAAGATGAAAAACAAAAAGTAAAAATGATGTATGTTGCCAAATGTCAAGTATCAAATTTCAGTTTTCAAATTATGGTACTTGGCGGAAATATTTGAAAACTGGCAACTGAAAATTGATATTTGTTATGAAGTTATATGTTTAATCATATATATTTTTTCTAATTCATATCCTAATTTTTTATAGTATTCTCGTGTTCCAATGCCGGAAATGACAGCCATTTTTTTGTAGCCATGATCTCGTGCAATGCTTTCTGCTTTTTGGATGAGTTGTTTGCCCAAGCCAGTATGCTGGGAAGTGTACACCTCTTTGCCGTTCAACGGGGTTAGTTGACCATAACTATGCACTTCTCGTATGATAGCACATCCTTTAAGTTCTGAAATAAACGGATGGGTGATGTTATCTGGTAGGCGAAGGCGGAGAAATGCGTGGAGGATACGGCTTTCGCCCCCCCTCCTGCCCGAGGAGGGGGTAGGGGGTGGTGGGAGGATATTTATTTTTTCATACCTCACCCTACCCTCTCCTATTTTAGGAGAGGGTGACGACGACGTCTCAAACGATAAAAAGTATTCTTTCCCGCCGGTTGTGTCAATCGGTTCAATGAAACATTCAGCGTTACTTGAATCAATAGATTGATTTCTTCCCAACTCCTCTCTGCATCGTATACATTTGCACAGCAATCCTTTTTTTTGCATGTGCGCTTGAATATGCTCGCGCAGATTTGAAATTTTTGAACCGGCAATAATACTGGTCGCCGGAATATCACGGATGAGTCGGGCAATACGGACGTAGGGTGGGATAATGGTATGTTTGACATGCGCAAGAAGGGTTATCAATTCATCGTCTGTGTATGGTTTCCATATACCATCGCGCCACATTTTTTCCATAATGGGCGTGAAAGAGGGGAGTACTGTGGGGTATATTTTCATTTCATCTGGTTTAAAATCCGGATGCTGGAAAAGTTCGTTGTACATCTCGGTATCTTTTTGGAGATTTGACCCTGGAAGGTTTGGCATGGTATGGTAATTGATTTTAAAGCCAGCGTCTTTGAGCCAACGCGTTGCATCACGAACCTGATCCCGAGTTTGGTCACGTTTAATAAGGGTGAGAACATCATCATGCGTTGATTGTACGCCTAATTGCACGCGGGTCGCGCCAAGGGCGCGCATCCGTTTTATTTCTGTTTTTGTAATATGATCGGGCCGGGTCTCAAGAGTAAGTCCAACACATCGGTGTTGCGCTGTTTGGTTGATGTCATGCGTTTCTTTTAGTAGTTGATTATGGGATGAGCGGTATGGTGTACAGTGCGTAGTATCATAATGGAAAATAAAATCATTCATTGCCTGAAAACAACGTTTAATAAACCATGTTTGATACCGGCGTGGGTAAAATGACCATGTCCCACCAAGTACAATAAGTTCGATTTTTTCCGGCCGATGCCCATTTTCATAAAATGAGTGCAAACGGATGACAATTTGTTTATAGGGGTCAAATTGTTGTTTAAGCGCGCGTGCCGCGGCTGGTTCATTAGAGAGGTAGCTTTTGGGCATGCCACGCTCTGTAGGGCAGTACACGCACCTGCCGGGGCAAGGGAAGGGCTTGGTAAGCACAGTGACGGGTGCGACTCCTGAAATAGTTCTGATAGTGCGGCGTTTTAACATGTGCAAAAAAAGCGGGTCTGGCGTAACTTCTCCTTTTTTGATACGTTCATGGTAGTCCTTCAGTAGTGCCCGATTGGGTGGGATAGGGATATGTAAAGTACGCGCCCATTTGCGTTTTGCCGCATGGAGATCGTTTTTTGTATGGATTGTTTCGGAGAGAAGGTGGATAAGCATAGGGCAATCCTAATCTACTAATACATCCTAATCTGCTAATACGAGTGGGATGTCTCGTCTGTAAAGATTGGGGTAAATATTGGGGTAAATATTGTATCTATAGCGTGTTATTTGTAGATTCGGATGAATTCGTATATTAGGATTGATTTATGTCAGTAGTAGAAATATATAACCAAATCGCTGCTCAATTTTCTAAAACCCGCAATAGAAGTTGGGTTGATTTTGATCTGTTTAAAAAAGTTATTCAGAGGCAAGTGGCAATTGTTAAACATCAATTGTCAGTGTTGGATGTTGGGTGTGGGAATGGAAGGTTGTATTCGTTTTTTGTAGAGACGGGATTAACCCCGTCTCTACACTATAGAGGTATTGACGCAAGTGTAGGTATGATTGAGCAAGCGAAGAAGTGGTATCCGGAGTGTGATTTTCGCGTTGCTGATATGCGGGAAGTGCCATGTGATGATAACAGTTTTGATATAGTTTTTGCGATTGCGTCTTTTAACCACATGTTGACCAAGGAAGACCAAGAAAAAGCATTATCAGAAATATTTCGCGTACTAAAGCCGTGCGGGTATGTGTGCATGACAAACTGGAATTTATGGCGATTGACATTAAAAGAAAAATCGTGGTGGTATTATGTGTTTTGTAGAGACGTGTCCCTGGCGCGTCTCATTCGGCGAGGTAAAGATGATGATTGTTTACAGAGAGACGCCGCAGGGGGTCGTCTCTGCGATCATTCCATGAGAGTTGTCTTGACCCGCTGGAACAACCATGAACTCCCATATTACGCGTTTACTTTACGAGAATTAAAGCGCATGGTCAAGCAGGCTGGGTTGAGTGTAGAAACGGCATTGTATAGCAAAAACGGACACAAAGCGCATTGGTGGAATGGAAAAAATATCATACTGATTGCGCGCAAAAAGCACTTGACATGAATTTTCATTTTGTTATGATGCGATTATATGAAAAGCCAATGGATTACTATTTTCTTTAGCACTCCTAACCTGACGTAGTCAGTCGGCTTTTCATACGTGGCGCAGTGTAAAAGATCCGACTGATGTCGGGTTTTTTGTTCCTTTTTTATGAGGGGAGTTTATTCTCATGATTGTTCACATGGTTACCGGCATTGGATTGGGCGATGCTCGTGTCAACTGCGTAGTGGAAAAGGCAAAGGCATTGGGACTCAATGCAACGGCAAGAGTTGTTCATGGGACACATTTCGTTACCGTCGAGGTGTATGTTTTCGACAGTAACGGAAAGAGCGCTGGTGAGTTTTCGACGCATATTTTCGAGAATCTACCTGGCGTCGAAAGTGTGGCGCGGGTTACGCCGTCGGCGGTCAGGATGGCATGTACAAATCCTGATGATGCCAGGCGTGTTACTATCGGGAAGCATCAAATCGGTCGCGGTTTGCCGTGTCGGCTTATCACAGGACCGTGTACTGTAACGAGGGACGTTGGCCGATTGATTCCGATGATAGTAGATACGGGGGCGATGTGGATTCGTGGCGGTTGCTGGAAGCCACGAACCAGAGCCAATTCGTTTCGCGGGTTTGGTGTGTTGGCCGTTGAGTGGCTTCTCACTGCCGCGCGCGAGAACAACGTTGAAGCTATATTCATCGAAGTCATGGATACACAGCACATTGCCCAAGTGCGGGCAGTGCAAGAGTCCGTCGGCTTTGAAGGCGCGATTGTGCTTTGGGTGGGCGCGTGGACATCAAATCAGGCCTTGCTCGAAGCGCTTGGCAAGCAGGATAGATACACGGTGATGCTGAAGCATCATCCCTGGGATATCGGGATTGATGGCATGATAACGCGAGCCGAATTCGTCCTTGCAGGAGAAATGGAATGGGATGAAAGAGGGGAGTTGATTCCAGAGGCAAGCACACCGCAGGGCAACAGCAATGTTTTACTGTGCGTGCGGGGAGTCAATAAACCCGAATCAAGCCGACATACCCTGTATCGGTTTATGCCGAATGCGGAATGGATCAGCGCACTTCACCAACGGTGTTGGGCACCTGTGGTTTGGGATCCGTCTCATATCGCTGGTCATACAGACCTTGTGTGGGGAGTTTTAGCTGAAGGGTTGAGATATCGGCCAGAAGCGGTCATGGTCGAATGTTGGTTCGACCCCAATGATCCTCGTAAGCCACTGTGCGATGCTGAACAGGCGATTCCGATGAACCAAGTGCCCACGTTGCTAAAGCTTATTGAGGGACACAACCAAAATCTCACAGAACAAGCGTAAGTGATTGACTTTACGCAACCCCCTCTCGTATTCGTTTACGAGAGGGTTGCTTTATTAAAGGAGTTTTATTAGAATCAAAGGGGATTGTCGCCGAAGGGTACTCGGTTAGAGAATTTTTTTTTCTATGCAATTAGATGAATCAATATTTAAGGCGTATGACGTGCGGGGGGTATATCCTACCCAACTCAACGAGGAAATCGCGGAAAAGATGGGCAAAGCGTTTGCGGTGTTTATTAAACAGCAGGTCGGCAAAGAAGAGGGTATTCGGGTGGCGATGGGTAGGGATACGCGGCTTTCATCTCCTCAACTTTTTGAAGCCGCAATTGCTGGTATTCTTGCGCAAGGTGTTGATGTTGATGATATCGGGCTTGTAAGCGCGGATGTGATGTATTTTACTGTCGGACATGGGGAGTATGACGGAGGCATGATGGTATCAGCATCTCACAACCCGAAAGAGTATAATGGATTTAAAATGCTTTCAAAGGGTGTTAAATTCATCAGCAGTGTGTTTGGTCTGCCTGATATTAAAGCGTTGATTGTTAAAGATGAATGGAAAGAATGTGCGCATGGCACGCGAACTCAAAAAAAGGTTGTTGATGATTATATTGATTTTGTTTTTTCTCATATTTCTGCCACAAAAATCAATCCATTAAAGATTGTAGTTGATACTGGCAATGGTATGGCAGGGGTTGTTGCGCGAAAGTTGTTTGCCAGATTAAAGGGAGAGTTTGTGCCCTTGTTTGAAGAATTAGACGGGAATTTTCCTGGCAGAAATCCAAATCCATTAACTCCTGGCGCATTAGATCCATTATCTACAAAAGTAAGAGAAGTTCACGCGGATTTAGGCATTGCATTTGATGCTGATGCCGATAGGTTGTTTGTAGTTGATGATACTGGTGCTGTTATTCGCAATGATTTGGTGTTGGGAATTGTTGCGCAGGTTGTATTGAGGTCTCATGCTGGCGGGGCTGTTGTATATAGTTTGAACTGCTCGCATACAGCTCCTGAAACAATTACAGAAGCAGGGGGACGGCCTGTCCGCGCGCGCGTTGGGCATACATTTATTAAAGAAACCATGAAAGCGGAAAACGCGGTGTTTGGCGGAGAAGCGTCTGGGCATTTTTATTTTCGTGAAAATTTTTATTCTGAATCAGGATTTTTAACTGCGTTGGTACTGATGCAGTATATGAGCGAGCAGGGGAAACCGCTTTCGGTATTGGCGCAAGGATTGGATCGGTACGCGTATCAGCCCGAAACTAACCGCAGGGTAGAAGATCGCAGTGCTGTGATTGCGCGAGTAAAGGAAAAATATAACAATGGCCGTCAAGATGAAACAGACGGGTTGGTTGTAGAGTATGATGATTGGTGGTTTTTGTTGAGGCAATCAAATACCGAACCATTAGTGCGGTTGGTTGTTGAGGCAAAGACAAAAGAGTTGATGCAGGAAAAAGTAAATGAATTGCTTGATATCATCGGCGGCGAGCCGGAATAAAGTAACCTCATCCTACCCTCTCCTTGTAAAGGAGAGGGAGATGACGACTCCCCCTCTCTGATAGCTTCCGCCAAAGGCGGATATGCCTATGGTAGTGGCGGATCAGGACGGGCATTTGTAAAGAAGAAGGGATTACAACAATCCGCATTTTTGTTTTACCTCTTTTATTGTTTGTTGTGCGATTGCGCGGGCGGTTTCTGTTCCATTCATGATAACCTCGGTAACATATCCTGGATTTTGTTCAAGATTTTTCCGTTTTGTTTGGATTGGTTCTACCATGGCAATAACTGTATCTGCCACGGCGGATTTTAAATCTTTATATTGAAGCGTTTTTTCGTTATAGTGTTCCATCAGATTCGCGACAAGAGATGTTTCTGCTCCGCATGCTGTAAGGATAGTGAAAAGATTTTCCACGCCCGCAGGCATTTTTTTTGCGCCTGCAGAAGAATCAGTTACAGCACTCATGATTTTTTTGCGAATAGTATCAGGATCTTCAAACAGGCCAATGTAATGTTTTTCACCACGGCTTTTGGACATCTTTTTTTCCGGTTCTGCCAAACTCATGATGCGTGGAGTGGGAGTGAGCATGACTTTGGGCTCGGGAAATGTTTTGCCAAATAGTTTATTGAATTTGCGAGCCACAATGCGTGACAACTCAACATGCTGGGTCTGATCTTCTCCAACTGGTACGCCGATAGTTTTATATAGCAAGATATCTGCCGCCATAAGCACGGGATAGGTGAGTAGGCCTGCATTGATATTATTTCGATGCTGATCTGATTTATCCTTGAATTGCGTCATGCGTTCCAGTTCTCCGAGTGGGGTGATGGTGTTGAAAATCCACGCGAGTTCAGTGTGTTCCGGAATATGGGATTGGATAAAGATGTGGCACTTTTCAGGATCAAGCCCTGTAGAAAGGTAAGTGAGAATAAGATTTTTTACCCGTTCAGGCATGTCTTTTGGGTCATATTCGATCGTCATTGCATGATAATCAACAATAGTGAAAAAGCACTCATATTCGTGCTGGAGGGCAACCCAATTTTTGAGCGCTCCTAAGTAATTTCCAATATGCAACTCACCAGTTGGTTGCATGCCGGAGAATAATATTTTTTGAGAGGTGGAGGGGGGCATAGATCTGCAAATTTACTATTCGGATATAGATGGCACGTAAGGGTTATTATCAGTTTTCAGTTATCAAATGTCAAATTTGATCCGCCAGCTGGCGGAGATATTTGATAACTGGCATTTGTAAGTTATACTTCAATAACCACAGGCAGAATCATAGGTCTGCGTTCGGTTTTTTGGAACAAGTGGATGCCGATGTCATCACGAAGGGCGTTGCGTAAGGGCGACCAATTTTCCACTTTTTTTGTTGTATGCGCTTTGCAGATATCTTTTACTTTATCAACGGTTTCTTTGATGAGTTTGTCATTGCCTTTCATGTACATGAATCCGCGTGAGATAATTTCCGGATCGCCAATCAGCGCATGAGTTGAGTGGTTGATAGTAACAATAATAACAAACATCCCATCTTGTGCCATAACCTGACGGTCGCGTAATACAACTTCGCCAATATCACCAACACCTAATCCATCCACTAATACCGCAGTGTTGGGGATCCTTGTTTTTGAGATGCGCGCGATCACTTCTCGTGTTCGTCCAGCCGCCATTTCAAGGATACTGCCATTTGAGAGGATAAAGATATTATCGCGTGGAATACCCATGTCTGTTGCAAGTGTTGCGTGCGCTTCAAGCATGTGGCGTTCGCCATGAATCGGCATGAAATATTTTGGTTTTGTGAGCGCAAGCATGAGCCGAAGATCATTTTGATATCCATGTCCTGATGTGTGGAGATCAAAAATTTTATTGTAAATAACTTTTGCTCCAAGCCGAAAGAGTCCATTCATGAGGTTTTGCACAGCGCGTTCATTCCCTGGAATGGGCGATGAGGAAAGCAACACAGTGTCACCTTGTTTGATTTTTATCTGTCGGTGTTCGCCTCGCGACATTCTGCCCAATGCGGAATTTTCTTGTCCTTGGCTTCCAGTGGAAATGATTATAACCTTATTATCAGGGTAATTATCAATATCTCGCAAGCGAACGAACATATCGCGTTTAACATGCATTGCTCCGAGCTTTATTGAAATATCAATTGTGCGTTCAAGAGAATATCCTGAAATCGCAACTTTTCGATTATGATGTTCTGCCGCGTCAAAAACTTGTTGAACGCGACTGACTAACGTGGCAAAGGTTGAAACAATCACGCGACCCGGAGCTTCTTCAATCAGATGATCAAGGTTTTTGCCAATATCGCGTTCCGAGATAGAAGATCCCGGATGTTCTGCGTTTGTGCTATCTGACATAAGCATCAGCACGCCTTCTCCTCCTAATTTTGCTATTTTATGGAGTTCTGCAGGTTGTTCGTCCCGAGGCGTGAAATCAATCTTAAAATCGCCAGTATGCACGATTGTGCCTAACGGGGATTTAATGGCAATGCCGACTCCATCGGGGATGTTGTGATTGACTCGAAAGAACGACAGTTCAAACGCGCCTAACTTGATGGTGTCATCAGGATGAAACTCTTTTACCATCACAGTTGACGTAAGGTTGAACTCTTCAAGTTTTTCTTGAATCAGCCCGACAGTTAACCGTGTCGCATACACAGGTGGAGTGCCAATACGTGTAAGCAGGTAAGGGATTGCTCCGATGTGGTCAAGATGGCCATGCGTAATGACAAGCGCTTTGATGCGATCTTGGTGTTGTTGGAGATAGTGATAATCCGGCACGACATAATCAATGCCAGGCATATCTTCCGAAGGGAACATGAGCCCAAGGTCTACAACAATAATATCTCTGCCATATTCAAAGGCAGTCATGTTTTTGCCAACTTCTTCAAGTCCTCCCAGTGGAATAACTCGAAGTTGCGATTCTGCACTCGTTGATCGCGGGAATGGGGCGCTACGGTTTGTTCTGCCGTTTCTTCCGCCTCCAATTCCGGGCGCTCGCCTGCCGCGAGTGATCGGCCTGCGATGGGTGCGCGGATACGCTTGTGTCCGCGCTGGTTCTGTTGGAACCATAGAAAATAATACTGTTTATAATAAATAGAGATGTAAGATTCTCGATACGGGTATCCTATCGTTCCATTTATTATAAAAATAATAATAGATGATCATTAGTCAGGAAGCCGTTTGTGTGCGGATTTCTCCGCAAACATACTTGCCTGTCCAATGATAAAGAAACATGTGTTTCGTCTTAAAATACCTTTAGAAAGGTGTCTCGAGACGAAGTACATGAGTGGAATTTTGCCCTCAAGAGGACTCGAACCTCTATGAGCTTGCGCTCACTAGCACCTGAAGCTAGCGCGTCTACCAGTTCCGCCATGAGGGCAAAGCACAATCAAAGATAAGTGTAAAATGAAAAAAAATGTGGTTAAGCTTTTTACATTTTGATTTTTGCTCTATTTTAATGTTCTTTTTGTTTTGATATACCATTCTGCGATACGCGCAAACCTGTCAGACGGAGTTGCAATACTTGTTTGAGTAAATCCTTTAATTGCTTGAGGAAGTACATATGTATATGTCGGCGAGTATAAAAATACTGCAGGAATATCTTGATTGAGAATATCTTGAAATTGTTTATATTTTTCTCCCCGTGTTTCCGGATCAATTATTTTTCGCGCTTCTTCAAGGAGCGCGTCTGCCTTTTTATTTGAAAAAAGCGAAAGATTTAATCCCGGTGATTGTATTTGAGATGAATGCCAGAATGGATACGGGTCAGGATCAGGTCCTAATACTTCTCCGTAAAGAAGCGCTTCGTACGCGCGTACATTGATAATATCTGATGTAATTTTTTTATGTGAGACCAAGCGGACGTAGGTAATGATTCCGACGCTTTGTAAATCCGTTCGGATGGTGTTTGCAAGGGCAGTCATTTCCGGCTGATCGACTGTAGTAATGGTGAGAGATAACAGAGAACCTTGTTTTATGCGATAGGATGAAATGTCGTCCGGCAGTTGCGGAGCGGTGTCTGATGAAATCGTGTTTTTATTTTCTTCATCTTGAGCGTCCTCATCTGTTTTTTTACTTGCTTCATACTCATCTTTTGAAATAAGTTTCCACCCGGCTTCTATTAAAAGTTGCTGTGCGCGTTCTGTGTTGAATTCATAGCGCGTCACACTATCATGGTAGCCGATCGCATTTTTAGGAATAGGCGCGTCAATAATTTCAATGGGCGCCGATCCTGCGGTATTGGCGAGTGCGGGTTTATTGATTGCGTGAGCAATGGCAGTTCGCACTTTTTTATCTTTGAGAGCGTCATTATTATTTTGATTGAAAAAGAGAGCAGTGTATTGGGGGAGGGACAAGGTGTGAAAGTTAAGGGAGTTCGCGCCTTTAAGGGAACCTTTTAAATTTGGAGGAAGAAAGCTCAATCCATCTGTACTGCTGTTTTCTAATGCATTCACAGCGCTTGTGAAGTCAGGATAAAATTTGAATGTGATGTCTTTGAGCATTGGCCCTGTTGCATAGTAATGCGGGTTTCTCTCCAAGGTGTATTGTTTAATTGATCCGTTGCTGTCTTTGGAAAGAGATTTAAATTGATACGGGCCGCTTCCGATAGGGTTAATAAGGTTAATACGCGCAAGCGTCGCTGACTTTGGATCAATAGAGCTCCAGATGTGTTCAGGAAGAATACCAACAGTCAGTGTGGAGAGAAACGGAGCAAAGGGTTGTTCTAATTGAAATTGGATTGTCTGCTCATCTATTTGTTGTATTTTTACGTTTTTAAAATTAGGATATAGCGGACTTTTATAATTTTGATCTTGGATCGCGGCGATGGTGAATAACACATCATTGATAGTCACGGATTTGCCGTCATGCCAGATGATGTCGGAACGGAGTGTGATGGTATACGTTTTTTGATCATCGGCAATAGTGTATTTTTCCGCGAGATCGGGGATAAATGAAGCCCCGTCATATTTTAAAAGTCCGGAAAACACCAGATGTGAGATGTCGCTATCCACTTCATTTGATGAGGCGTACAGGGGATTGATGTAGGTTGGTTGCCCAACAATGGCTTCAATGTATTTTCCGCCAATAGCAGGAGCTTCTTGTGTATTTTGCCATACAATATGAACAGCAAGAAGCGCAATAAGGATGATGGCGGTGACACTTGTGGTATATAAAATACGCTTTTCTTTTTGCGAAAGAAATCGTGTTAAATAACGAAGTTGTGGAATGCTGGGCAATTTTCTTTTATGGAGCGATCTGACGAGTCGCTGATCAAGGGTCGGGCCAGCATTATTATTTTTTCTAAAAATCAGAGGAAAAAACGATACTAAAGAGAGGCCTGCTAAAGATTCGGGCGTACTCTTTTTATTGTAATAGTTGAATTATGCAAGAAAGAGTGATGCGAATGCACTACCTGCGAACAGGACGGCGATGACGGTAGTTGCAATAAACAGGACTTTTTCAGCCCCGCGTTTTGTTCTAAAAACAGTTCCACCTCCTCCGAATACTTCGCCTAATCCAGCACCACGCGATTGAAGCAATATCGAACCGACAAGAAGACCTGATAGAATGATTTGTGCTATATAGAGCCATTTCATACATTCAAAAATATCATCTATTACTATACCATGAGAATAGTTTACGAGTCAATGTTGTGCGCTGGTTCATATGATAGTATCCACCTAAGGGTTGTTCACCCGTATGAAAGGCAGATACTCTGGAAGCCATATGACTATCTATGGCTCAATCCTCCCAGGCGCGATTTCCATTGCCCGTTGGGCAAACAAAATCCAGCCTCTCACAGCACAAGCTAAACATACATTAAAGGTACTCGACTGGCACCGCACCCACGGCAACAATATCTCTTTAACCGCGCGTCATTTCTGCCTTACCAGAAAGACGGTTGCCTCCTGGCAGTATAAATTCAGTTGCTATGGTCCAATCGGGCTCAACCAACAATCACGAAAACCTAAACACCTCCGACAACCCACTACCTCGAAACAGATAACATCAGAGGCAGTAACCCTCAAAAAACAATATCCAGCTTGGTCTAAATACAAAATTCAGAAACTCATGGAACACAAAGGTGTTAAAACTTCAGCCAGCACCGTTGGTAGAATCTTTAAGCGTAAAGGATTGATTAACAAAAAAGTGTCTGCTAAACGAAGGAAAGCCGCTATTCGTCCAAAAGCAAGATTTCCGCGAGGATTCAGGGTTTCCAACCCAGGAGATATGGTTCAAATTGATACGAAACAGGTTAATCTTATCGCAGGCAGAAAGCTTTACCAGTTCACTGCCATTGATGTCTTAACCAAGCAGAGAGTGTTACGATACTATCCCTCGCTCTCCTCAAAAAATGGCTCTCTGTTTTTACAGGAATGCATAGAAACCTTCCCTTTTACCATCAGGGCGGTACAGACGGATAACGGATCAGAGTTCCTTAAATCCTTCCATGCCACGTGTCTTGAACGAACTATCCCTCATTACTTCATCTATCCTCGCACCCCTAAACAAAATGCATATGTGGAAAATTCCCACGGCTCGGACGAGAAAGAATTCTACCTACAAGGCATTGTCTGTTCTAATCTCCTCGTTATGCAAACACGACTGAAACAATGGCAGAATACATGGAATGAAATCAGACCCCATGCCGCACTCAACTACCTCACCCCCAAAGAATATTTTATGAAGTGGCAACATGGTAGATTGCCTACAAAAGACACCATAACTTTACAAACCTAACTGGATACTATGTATCTGAACCTGGACATGTTGGTCTTTTTACCTGCGCATCGTATAATACAGTGTGATATGAGTATTCTTGATGGATTGAATGAGAATCAACAACGGGCTGTCCAGCACGTGGACGGGCCTGTTTTAGTTTTGGCAGGCGCTGGGAGCGGTAAAACTCGCACGCTTGCGCATCGGATAGCGTATATTATTTCTGAAAAGAAAAAGAGCTCATCTTCGGTGCTTGCGGTAACATTTACGAACAAAGCGGCTCAAGAAATGAGAGAGCGTGTAGTGAAACTCTTGCGTATTCCTGTACGGAGCATGCCTCGATTCACTACTGATCTTGATCAGCAGATATTTCCAGTAATGGGTACGTTTCATTCCATTAGCGTTCGTATATTAAGGAAAGAGGGAGGATTGTTAGGGTATAAACCTGATTATGCGATTTATGATGAGCACGATCAAAAAGCCGCGATAAAACAGGCAATGGATGAGCTTGGTATCTCTCCCAAAGAAATCAATCCGCAAAATATTGCATGGATGATATCTTCGGCAAAAAATAAACTCTTGACCCCTGTTGATTATGCAGGCAAAGCAGACGGGTTTTTGGAGGAAATCGCATCTCGGGTGTATCAATCGTATCAGGATATTTTACGCCGTCATCAGGCAATGGATTTTGATGATTTGATTATGAATGTTGTTGGGCTGTTCGAAACATATCCCGACCTACTTGAACGCTATCAGGATCGGTTTCAGTATATTCTGATTGATGAGTATCAGGACACGAATACTGCTCAGTATCGGTGGGTTTCATTATTGGCGAAAAAGAATCAAAATATTTTTGTCGTTGGCGATGACTGGCAGGCAATTTATGGGTGGCGCGGAGCGGATTTTCATAATATCTTGAATTTCGAAAAAGAATATCCAAAGGTGAAAGTATTTTATTTGGAACAGAATTATCGTTCAACGCAACCGATCTTGGATTTGGGTAATTTTATCATCAAGCAAAATACGCATCAAAAAGATAAGACCTTGTGGACTGAAAATCATTCAGGTGATAAACCGAGAATTATTGAAGTTGAAGACGAGTGGCGGGAAGGGGAATGTATTTTGAACGCGCTTGGAAAGAAACGCAAAAAAGAAAGCGCATTTGATGATATTGTATATGAATATGATGACGGGAAGCGGGTTGCGGGCATGTCAATTCTTGAGCGCATTATGCAGGAACAACGCGCTAAAAAAGATCAAGAGCGCGGTTGGGAAAAACGGTCATATGATATTGATTTTTCAGGGGTTACTCTTTCGGATAGCGTGGTGTTGTATCGTACGAATGCTCAATCCCGCGCACTTGAAGAAGTATTGCTGACGTTCGGGGTTCCATATCGCATTATCGGCGGATTAAAGTTTTATGATCGTAAAGAAATTAAAGATATGCTCGCTCTGTTGCGGTTTGTGTATAATCAGGATGATCTTGTAAGCTTTGATCGAGTAATTGATGTGGTTGGAGAAGGGATCGGGCCGAAAACTATTTCAATGGTGCGGCAGTGTTCTCGTACACGAGGATTGCCTGTCATTGAAGTAATGAAGAACGCAGTTGAGTTTATTGATGTGTCTGATGCCCGGGCGCAGAAATTAGTTGCTTTTGGCGAGATGATAGAAGATTTACTGGTTCGATTAGAAGATACAGGACTGGATGATTTTATTGATATTGTGGGGAAAAGGACAGGATATTTTTCTTTGCTTAATGACGGCAGTCCAGAAAATCAGGCACGATTAGAAAATATCGCAGAGCTTAAAACAGTGGCAAAAAAGTTTCGGCAAGAGAAGGGTGTGCAAGGGCTATCTTTGTTTTTGGAAGAGGTTGCGTTATTGACTGATCTTGATCGGGAAGATGCGCGAGGGGATCAGCTAACATTGATGACGCTTCATAGCGCAAAAGGATTAGAATTTAAAACAGTGTTTGTTGCCGGGTGTGAAGAAGGGTTACTGCCTCATTCAAACAGTATGATGAGGCCGGAAGAGTTGGAAGAAGAGCGGCGATTGTGCTATGTTGGAATCACGCGTGCAAAAGAGAATTTGTATTTAACGCATACGCGGCAAAGAACTATTTTTGGCAAAACCATGGTGAATCTTCCCTCCCAGTTCATTGCTGATATGCCGGATGAATTGGTTGAGAGGATTATATTATAATGCGATCCTAATCCGTCGGCTGGCGGAACGAATAACATCTGAATGAATCCGAATATAGCGAATTGCCGTCATTAGGAATATTCGTAGATTCGGATGTATTCGTAGATTCGGATTGCTTCAGATACTATGAAAACAGCAATTATTATTGGAGGCACGGGCGGCATTGGTCGCGCGATTAGCCAAATGTTAAGTAAGGAATTTTCCATTGCCGTATCTGGGTTGCGTCAGGAGGAAGTTGACAAGGTTCTTTCAGAACTTGGTCATGGTTATTGGGGTAGGGCGTTTGACGCAACGTCAAGTAAGGATGTGAACACATTTATTGCTCAAGTCAAAGAGCGTTATGGTTCAGTGGATGTATTGGTTAATAGTCAAGGGTTGTTTGTGGAAGGCGCAATTGAAACAATGACAGATGAACAGTGGAAAAAGATTATGGAAGTGAATCTCTCCAGTGTGTTTTATAGCTGTCGGGCCGTTGTCCCGATAATGAAACAGCAGGGGAGTGGGTTTATTATCAATATCAGTTCTATTGCCGGTGAGGTTGGATTTCCAAATGAAACACTCTATGTGTCATCTAAATTTGCTGTGAATGGGCTTTCAGAGGCCTTGTATAAAGAACTAAAACAGTATAATATCCGCGTAACTGCTCTGTGTCCGGGGCTTGTGGATACGCCACTTGCTCGACAGGGCTTTGATCTTTCCGAGGATCAATGGAAAGAGGCGCTTGCGCCGATTGATGTGGCTCGTGTTGTGTATAATCTGGTTACTATGCCAGCAACAACCCAGTTCATATCAAAAATCACCATTGATCCCAAACTGACGTTTTAGGAGAAATCCATGGCTGATGTCAGAAAAGACCGAATCACGTTCGTGGTTTTCGGTCCCTACGGTAATGTTGGGTTGGCAGTGAGCAGAATGATCGCTGAATACTTCTCAGCGAGTCGTGTGACTCTGTGTTCACGCGACAGTTGCCGATTAACGGCACTGCGGCGCGATGTGTTTACTGATTCAAAGAGAGTGAACGTGATGGCAGGCGACGTGGCAGAGCCATCCGTTGCTTTCGACGCCATTCATTCCACGCACAATCAATGTGAATTGTGTGTTGTGATAGACGCATCAGGCACGTGGCGCGGCGTGGAAGAAGATTTCTCAGCAGAAAGGGTTTTGAGCTACCTTGCGCCAGCCGTCCGTATTTACGAGGCGGTATGTCGCCTGACCAGCTTCTTACCATTGCATTATCTGTACTTGGCTGGCTCAGTGGCAGGCACGGTATTGCCGTTTTTTCCTGGGCAGTTCGAGTACTCGCTTGCGAAGTTGGCAATGCACCATTGCCTGGTGTCAGGACATGAACGAGGGGTAGGTTTTACGATATCCATGGCCACGCTCGGCCTGGTTGAGGGTACTGATCTCTCCAAGCTCGGACCTGGAACGCGCGTGACAGATACTCTCGTGGATCCGCGCGAGGTCGCACATTGGGCACTCGAACGGATCAATAATCCAGAGGGCACTGAGTGGTACAAAACATTTCTTGGCAACTATCAGGTGGTCGTCGAGTGAGCCGGAGTATCGGCTTATCTTGTTCTCTATACTGGAATCTGGAAATGCGAAAGAAAGGCGCATTCCCAGATTTATTTTTTTATCCGCAGTTTCGCGAGTTTTTTTACAGATGATCCAGATACAATCATTTTGATTTTTTTCTTTTTTTCGCGGCGAGTTATTTTTTGTTCTGTACGTTTTTCTGTGATGGTTTTGTTTTGCATAGGATTAAATGCGTGGATGATATTTTATGAACGTATACTACGATTCGTAGATTCGGATGTCATGTGTAGATTAGGATTGCCTTATAAATATTCCCGGAACTGCTGTGTTAATTGTTTCCCAAGAATAGGGGAGAGTTCATCATCAGTCGCATTTTTAATGCCACTAATATCGCCAAATATTTTGAACAACTTTTTTTTACGCTTTGGACCGATACCTGGGATTGAATCCAAGAGAGAAGGGGAGAGTGATGTTGTATGTTTTTTTCTGTAATATTGGATAGCGAACCGATGCGCTTCATCACGAATATATTGCAAAATATGGAGTTTTGTGGTGCCTGTGGATAACTTTTTTAATGTGAAAGGGGATTGGGGTCTCCCCTCTCTCCATGTTGGTAAAAAAATATCTTCTTGTTTTTTTGCCAATGCAATAATTGGGATATCTAAATGTAACGCATGCCATACGCTTATGGCTGATGATAATTGCCCCTTTCCCCCATCAATAATAACCAAGTCCGGCTTGGGCCAGATCATCTTTTGCGTGAGACATTCGTTATGATTTGTGATAGGTTTGTGATGATGCGCAAAGCGGCGTATGAGCACTTCTTTTATCATAGCAAAATCATTTGATCCTTTCACTGTTTTGATAGAGAATTTTCTATATTCGTTTTTTGCAGGTATGCCATCAATAAACACAACCATCGAAGCAACTGGATACGTTCCTTGGATATTTGAAATGTCATAACATTCAATTCTGTGAGGAATGATAGGAAGAGCCATGTCCTTCTTTAGCTCTTTCAGTACGCTGGTGTGATTTTTCAATGGTTGATACTGCTCCCAGTCAGGCCGTGATTGTGTGAGATATTCGCATGCATTTTTTTCTGCCAGTGTAAGGAGTTTTCGTTTTTTTCCCTTTATTGGAACTGAAAAAGTAACGTCAACGCCACACACTGCAGATAGCGCTGACTGTGATAGAGACGGAATATAGGGGAGAATGATTTCGCGTGGCAGGTCAGGGGCGTGAGTGTAGTATTGTGATAAAAATGACGCTTCAATATCAGGGAGAGAATCATATCGCGTGTGGGTGAGTATGAATTGAAATTTTTCAATCACATTCCCCTGTCGAATTTTTAAAAGAGTTACTGCGACCTGATCATGTTCATCATCGCGCACAAAACTGATAGCATCTTGGCTTACCTTTTTTTGTTGAATGATTGATTGTTGAGTGGGCTCTAATGCCTTGAGCGCGTGAATGCGATCGCGCCACTTCCCGGCTGATTCATATTCTTTTTGAGAGCTTGCGTATTCCATTTTTTGAATAAACAATCGTAACGCGTTATCAGTATCCCCTTGTAAAATCGAAATGATGGCATTGATGATTTCGTGATATTCTTTTTTAAGATGACTGTTTTGTTCCGCCTCTTGTGTGTGCACGCAGGGTTCTGTGCATCGTTTCATGTAATACTGAAGACATGGACGTGAAGATCCTTTTTCTTTTGTTCTGTAAGGAAAGATATGTTTTAGCGCGCGAAGTGCGATATGAATGGCGTAGGTTGAAAGGTAAGGACCGAAATACCGCGCCGTGCGTGTGGAAGTCGGCCTGCGGACAATGGTTACAGTAGGCCATTCTGTTTTTTGCGTTATTTTTATGTATGCGTGGCTTTTATCGTCTTTTAGTATGATGTTATGCGCTGGCTGATGTTTTTTAATGAGGATAGATTCCAATATCAATGCCTCGGTTTCATTGGTTGTAACAATGGTTTCGATGTTCGTGATTTTTGATATCATCTGGCGTTTGTGTTCTTTAAGGTTTTGTATGTTTTGCCAATACGAACTCACCCTTTTTTTAAGGTTTTTTGCTTTGCCAATGTATAAGATGGCGGTTTCATTTTTGAATATATACACGCCTGGAGATGTCGAAATTTTACTTATGTCAGGTAACATATTGACTTTTTTATTGAATTTCAGTATATTGTTGATTAACAAACCAGAGAGAGGAGTACTCGCAATGAAGAGTCGCATTCTTGATGCTCTGCGGCGACTCTTTCGGCGGAGCTTGGTTCCTCGGCAACGCACAACGGTTGCTGAGGAAGTGTTCCGAGGATTGGAGCGGCAGCGCATTCAAGCGCGCATGCGCCATCTTAGGGAACAAGCTTCCGTTGGAAGTAGTCGATGACGATGCGAGTTCCAATGCCACTCTCTTGTAGCTGTCTCGGGATCCCGAGCGGCTTTTTTTATACTTATAATATATAAGGGCTTGTTGGAAAAGGCAAAAAAGAGTATAATCAGAAACCGTATTGAGGGCCATACATCACCACTCCGCCAGCTGGCGGACGCTCCCTGTAAAGGAGAGGGGGAAAAAGATATGCAAGATTATATTTCAATCAAAGGCGCGCGGGTGCATAATTTAAAAAATATTTCCGTTGATATTCCGCGCAATAAATTAGTTGTTATTACCGGACTTTCTGGATCAGGGAAATCTTCTCTTGCGTTTGATACGATTTATGCTGAAGGACAGCGGAGGTATGTTGAGTCACTCTCTGTGTACGCACGGCAGTTTTTGGGGTTAATGGATAAGCCGGACGTAGATCAGATTGATGGGTTGTCCCCTGCTATTGCCATTGACCAAAAATCAGCATCCCATAATCCGCGTTCAACCGTTGGTACAGTCACAGAAATTTACGATTATCTTCGCTTATTGTACGCGCGTGTCGGGATTCCTCATTGCCCGCAATGCGGTCGGCTTGTTGAAAAGCAGACCATTGATCAGATTGTTGAGCATGTTCTTGCACTGCCCCAAAAAACTTCAATCGCGCTTGCCGCTCCATTGATTAAAGAACAAAAAGGCGAGCATCGAAAGGTGTTTGAAGAATTAAAAAAATCTGGTTATGCGCGGGTGCGCCTTGATGGAGAACTCCTGTTATTGGAAGAGGCAGAGGATAAAAAAATTGATCCCAAGAAAAAACATTCCATTGAGGTGATTGTTGATCGTATCATGATCAGTAAAGAAACAGAGCGTGTTCGATTGACTGACTCGCTTGAGATTGCTCTTGATTTGGGGGATGGATTGGTCATTGTTTTGAATACTGATACAGGAGAGGAATATGTGTTCAGTCAGCAGTTTTCGTGCCCTGTGTGCGGAGTGAATTTGCCGTTGTTGGAACCGCGCCATTTTTCATTTAACAGTCCGCACGGCGCGTGCCCTGAATGTACTGGACTTGGAACAAAACTTGAAGTTGACGAGGAACTGGTTTTGCCAAATAAAAGATTGACTATTGCGGAAGGGGCTATTCGACCATGGTCCCGCACTGTGAGCAACCAAACATGGTATATTCGTATGCTTGAGGCAGTCGGCCGCCAGTATGGATTTACTGTTCATACTCCGTTAAAAGATATTACTCAAGAACATATTAAAATTATTTTGTATGGGACAGGCGTTGAATCATATCAAATCGGGGTTTCATCAGAGAAGTTTCGAGGAGAATATGAAACATCGTTTGAGGGTGTGATCCCCAACCTCAAGCGTCGCTATCAAGAGACGGACTCTGATTATATCCGGCGTGAAATAGAAACATACATGAGGATTGTTGACTGTCCTGTGTGTCATGGAAAGCGTTTGTGCAAAGATGTGTGGAATGTGACTGTAGGTGGCTGGGCACTGCCTGATGTCGTAACGCTTCCTATTGATATATGTGTATCGTTATTTCAAGGATTATCGTCTGACAATGAGCATGAATTAGTGAAAGAGCGATTGACTACCAAGCAAAGTGAAATTGCAAAACAGGTGTTGAAAGAGATTGTTGCCCGGCTGTCTTTTTTGGATAATGTCGGCGTTTCCTATTTGACTTTGGATCGTGCCGCGACAACATTATCTGGCGGCGAGGCCCAGCGTATACGTTTGGCAACCCAAATTGGATCAGGGTTGACTGGCGTGATTTATATTTTAGACGAGCCGTCAATTGGGCTTCATCAGCGCGATAATGATAAATTGATTGCAACACTGAAGAATCTTCGCGATTTGGGCAATACTGTGATTGTTGTTGAACATGATGAAGATACGATACGAACCAGTGACTATGTTATTGACATTGGTCCGGGCGCAGGCAAACATGGCGGATCAGTAGTCGCCCAAGGCACTCCTGATGAGATTTCTAAAAACAAACATTCGCTCACCGGACGATACATTGCTGGAATAAAGACGATTCCGCTACATGGCACCTATCGAAAGGGAAATGGGAAGACCCTTCGTATTTCCGGCGCTTCGGAATTTAATTTAAAAAATATTACTGTTGATATTCCTTTAGGGACATTTGTGTGCGTAACTGGCGTGTCCGGGTCAGGAAAATCAACCCTTGTTGCAGAAATTTTGGCAAAGGCGTTAAAAAAACATTTTCATGGGAGCAAAGATCATCCAGGAGCGCATACTGCCATTATTGGATTGGAGTATTTAGACAAAGTCATTGAGATTGATCAGTCGCCTATTGGCAGGACTCCCCGATCAAACCCTGCGACATATACAGGCGCTTTTACTCCGATTCGTGATTTGTTTTCCGCAACACCTGAGGCAAAGATACGCGGGTATGCGCCTGGTAGGTTCAGTTTTAACGTGAAAGGAGGTAGATGCGAAGCATGTCAGGGTGATGGAATGGTGAAAATTGAAATGCATTTTTTGCCTGATGTCTATGTGGAGTGTGAGGAATGTAAAGGGCGGCGCTACAGCCAGCAGGTCTTGGAAGTGCATTATAAAGGAAAGAATATTTCCGACGTGCTTGCCATGACGGTTGAAGAAGCCCATGCTTTTTTTGAGAATATTCCGTCTATTAAAAATAAACTTAAAACATTAGAAGATGTGGGGTTGGGGTATATTCAGTTAGGCCAGTCTGCAACCACGCTTTCTGGTGGCGAGGCGCAAAGGATTAAACTTGCGACAGAGCTTTCCCGCAGAGCTACAGGGAAAACGATGTATATTTTAGATGAGCCGACCACTGGATTGCATTTTGAAGATGTGAAACGCCTGCTTGATGTGTTGCATCGTTTGGTGATGAAAGGAAATACCATTGTAGTGATTGAACATAATCTTGATGTTATTAAAAGTTGCGATTGGATTATTGACTTGGGGCCTGAAGGCGGCGACAAAGGTGGAGAAGTCGTTGCCGTAGGCACTCCGTATGATATAGTGAAAAATACAAAGAGTTTTACAGGTCATTACTTGAAAAGGGTTCTTAAAAAGTAAGCAGTATGGTTGATACCGCGTTGAATAAAAAAATTGTTCATACACTCCTCTATTATGATTTATTTGATTATCCGCTCACAGGGGTTGAATTGTGGCAGTATGTGATAAGCAAAGAACGATATGGTTTAGCTGAAGTATTAGAAGCGGCTCGGAATAATAAAGAGATCGTGGAGGAGCACGGTTTTTTTTGTCTTAAAAAAAGAGAGGCCATTATCAATCAGCGTAAGATTGAGTATCTTTTTGCGCTTAAACAAAGAAGAAAGATGCAGAAATGGTTGCCCTGTTTTAAGGTGTTTCCTTGTATGAAAGGGCTTTTTCTTTCCGGTCCTATTGCATTAGATGTTTCACGAGAGAACAGCGATATTGATATTTTTTCAGTCACAGCAGTCCATCGTTTATGGACTGCAAGATTTTTTGTGGTGATGGTATTAAAAATATTTCGCCAGCGTCCCGGCTTTATTCCGGTATTAGGAAAAAAGAAAGGATCCAATAGAGGAAAATTTTGTTTTAGTATGTGGTGTACGGAGGCGGATATGGATCTTCAGCGTTACGCTCTCTCGGATAATGACATTCATTTTGCTCTCTGGCTGAAGCATTTATCTCCAATATGGACTAATGGTGATAATGTGTATAAAAAATTTGTTCAGACAAATACATGGGTGCGGCAGTATGGAGAATGGCTGTGTGCAGAGCGCAAGGGTTTTTCTCGGTCTATCATTGCACGTTGCTGTGAGTTGGTGTTGAGCATAATCCCTGATGGTGTATTTGAGAGAATTGAATGGCACTTGCTTCCTCGATTGACACGCCAAAAGGCACTGGGTTCCGGAACTGATGTTGTTGTGAGCCATGAATGTGCTAAACTGCATATTACAGACAGGAGGGAGGAATATAATCGTGCTTGGAGGGGGCGTATCCAAGCATATGAAAGAACAGAAAGCGTTGTATAATAGAGGTGCGCGTATTTTTCATGTACTGATGAATGTTTTTTTGGTTTTAGCCTGCGTAGTGCTTCCTTTTCAAACGCGGTGGATTATTGTGCCTGCTTTTCTTCATGGCGGATATTGGGAATATGGCACGATATCTTTGTACGCAAGTGAGGGTATTGTATGGTGCGCTTTTGTTGCATGGCTTTTTGCGGATGGTCTGAAGAAATGGAATAAACAGAGCCCTTGGTTACAAGAAATGATGCATTTTTTGATACGGCGCTGGTGGGTGCGTGGAGGTGTTATGGTATGGATTGTGTTGCAATTGTTATGGGCGCCGAGAACTGTGGCCGAGATCTCATGGCTCATTCATGCCATGAGTGTTTTTGTATTCTATGTTTTACTAACAAAAAGTCAGATACAACTCAAGGTAATTATTTTGGCCATTGCAATCGGGCTGTCTTTTGCCGGGAGTATGGGGATTGAGCAGTTTGGATCACAACACATTGAAGCGAATACAGTACTGGGCATTTCAGCGCAAAAGCCAGAAGATGGCGGGGTTTCTGTGATTGAGACGCCGATCAGAAGATGGTTGAGGGCGTATGGCACCTATCCGCATCCGAATATATTAGGAGGTATGATGGTTTTGGGTCTTTTTTGTTGGCTATTATTTTTTATCCTTGCGGACGATTTGGTTGATCCAATTGATTATTGGGGTAGGTTAATCGGGATTGTCGGAGTTATCGCGACATCATCTGGATTGTGGCTTTCGTTTTCTCGAAGCGCGTGGTTGGGCTGGCTCACAGGCGGAATCTGTGTGTGGGTCGTGGTGGTTATAAAAAAACGGCATTGGTTTATTCCTGTTTTAAAATGGACAGCGATAAGTGTTGTGGTGTTGGTTGTTGTTTCGTACGCGTTTGATGAGCCGTTCAGGGCGCGAACATCATTTTTAGCGCGTGAGCCGGTATATGGATATCGGTTGGAAAATCAATCAAATGTTATTCGTATGGCGCAGTGGAAAGAAGCGTATGAAATTGGTATTATACGGACGTTCGGTGCCGGAACAGGAGTTGGTAATTACACCGCATGGGTAGGTATTATATATCCCTCTCTTCCGGTCTATAACCTTCAGCCATTTCATGTTACCCTTTTGTTAATGCTGGCAGAACTTGGGCTGATTGGCTTTATCGGAATTGGTGTTCTTGTTGTTCAGTGGATACGACGGTACGGTACACATGCATGGGCGGTTTCAATACTCATCGGCTTTGCGGTTATGAGTGTGTTTGATCATTATTGGTGGACGCTTTTTCCCGGTATGGTTGGTGTTGCTCTTTTCGCATGGCTTATGACGCAAAAGATTTCGACACAGGTGCAATTGCGAATATTTGGGAAATAGGGGGGATCTCTGGTGGTTTTTTCATGATTGGACATGAATTAGCACTCATACTTGACAAGTGCTAATTTTTGTTTATAATAACCTGTGCATTTTAAAGTATTTTTTAACGAGTCAATAGTGGGGGCTTTACTTGGTTCTCGCTGATGATGAGTAGTAGTTTTTCTATGGCAGTAACATTAAAGCCTTTGGCTGATCGGGTAATTGTTAAGCCCGAATCACAAGAGGAAGTAACAAAGTCAGGCATTGTTCTTCCGGATACAGCACGTGGCGAGCGTCCGGAAAAAGGAGAAGTGATAGCAACAGGGCCGGGTAAGATTCTGGAAAATGGAGAACGCCAGTCAATGAGTGTCAAAGTTGGTGACACTATTGTCTTTACAAAATATGCTCCTAATGAAGTGAAGATAGATGATCAAGAACTGCTGATTATTCGTGAAGACGATATCATGGCAGTGGTTGAGAAATAATTGATAGGTGTCATTGCGAGGAGCTCGCAGGCGACGAAGTAATTTTAAGGCATGTCCTGAGCGCAGTCGAAGGATTGCCACGCCACCCTCAGGGCGGCTCGCAATGACAGATACTCTACTATGGCAAAACAGATTTTATTTGATGAAAAAGCACGGCAAGCAATGAAGCGAGGAGTTGATCAGCTTGCGAATGCTGTAAAAGTCACGCTTGGCCCTAAAGGCCGCAATGTCGTTTTGGATAAGGGATTTGGATCCCCTACTATTACAAAAGACGGCGTATCAGTTGCAAAAGAAATTGAATTAGAAGATAAATTTGAAAATATTGGCGCAGAACTTGTAAAAGAAGTTGCTTCAAAAACCAACGATGTTGCCGGCGATGGCACAACCACAGCGACAGTGCTCGCTCAAAATATGATTGCAGTTGGCATGAAAAATGTTACTGCAGGTGCCTCGCCTATTGCGATGAAACGCGGCATGGATCGGGCGGTTGAGATTGTTGTTGAAGAGTTGAAAAAATTATCAAAAGAGGTCTCCGGCAAACAAGAAATAGGCCAAGTCGCGGCTATTTCGGCAAATGATCCTGACATAGGCAACAAGATTGCCGAGGCAATGGAGAAAGTTGGGAAAGATGGCGTCATTACAGTTGAGGAGGCGCAGTCATTTGGTATTCAAACGGAATTGGTTGAGGGTATGCAGTTTGATCGTGGCTATGTGTCTCATTATATGGTTACCAATGCGGAGCGCATGGAAGCTGAGCTTGATGATCCTGTTATCTTGATTACAGACAAAAAGATTTCCGCAATCGCGGATATTTTGCCATTGCTTGAAAAATTAGCTCAATCAGGAAGAAAAGAATTAGTGATTCTTGCTGAAGACGTTGATGGTGAGGCGTTGGCTACTCTTGTTGTAAATAAATTACGCGGCACATTCCATACCCTTGCTGTGAAAGCGCCTGGATTTGGAGATCGCAGGAAAGAAGTGTTGCAAGATATTGCGATTTTAACTGGTGGCCGTGTGATTTCTGAGGAGATTGGGTTAAAACTTGAAAACGCTGAAGTTGATATGTTAGGCACGGCGCGCAAGGTGATTGCGACAAAAGAAAACACGACAATTATTGAAGGGCGTGGTGACGAAAAGGCGATTAAAGATCGCATCAATCAGATTAAAAAACAGATCGAAGAAACGGATTCTGATTTTGACAGAGAGAAATTACAAGAACGATTAGCTCGCCTCTCCGGGGGTGTTGCGATTATTAAGGTCGGTGCCGCAAGCGAAGTTGAAATGAAAGAAGTCAAACATCGTATTGAAGATGCGTTATCAGCAACAAAAGCGGCTGTTGAGGAAGGTATTGTTCCCGGAGGTGGGGTCGCGTTTTTGCGCGCGCAAGAAGCGTTGGGTCATTTGAACGTGGAGGGCGATGAAAAAATAGGCATTGAGATTGTACGCAGAGCGCTTGAAGAGCCATTGCGTCAGATTGCGAGCAATGCAGGCAAAGATGGATCTATTGTAGTTGAAGAGGTGAGAAAGCTCAAAGGCACAATGGGATACAATGCGGAAAAAAATGAATACGAAGATATGCTTTCTGCAGGTATTGTAGATCCGACAAAAGTGACTCGTTCTGCTCTGCAGAATGCTGCTTCTGTTGCAGGGATGTTTTTGACTATTGAGGCGGTGATCACTGAATTACCTGAAAAGAAAGAGGGCCCTGCGCATGGCGGCATGCCACAGGGTATGGGCATGGATTACTAAAACAGAGCAAAGAATGATACTTATTTTGGAGAGACGCATCGTTGATGCGTCTCTCCTTTTTTTTGGATGTTTAGAGTTGTATAAACCGAGTATAAAGAGTACAATAGGCACGTCTTTTTTGTTTTCATAAAACGAAGGAATCTTCATGAATGATCAATCTGCAGGCGACGTGACTGTTGTTCTTTCTGACCTTCATCTTGGTGATGTGCTGTGCAGGGCAAAACTGTTGCTCGATTTTTTGTGTAATCGGCACTTTTCTCTGCTTATCTTAAATGGCGATATATTCGCTGATTCTGAGATCGAATGGAGAGATCTTCCAGCTTATCACAAAAAGGTGCTTGTCAAAATCGGTGAGCTCATGCGTCAGGGTGTTCGTGTCGTGTGGGTTGCTGGGAATCATGATCTGAATATTGGTGAGATTCTTCGGCGTTGCTCAGGGCATATGGGCATCATGGATGAGAATCTCTCAATGTGCACAGATTCCTACGCATGGGAACATGAGCGCGTATCGTGTATCGCGACTCATGGTCACCAGTGGAATCCTCTTGATCAGCTCAACGGGTGGTTCACAATCCTCATCTTGTTGATGTTTGATTTTCTCAAGAAGATTGATGTCATTACAGGATGGCGACTCACCCGTCTTCTGAGTCGCAATGCGTTTTTTTGGAAGCGATCCAATCGGTTGGTCCAAAATGGCGCACTCAAGTTCACTCGAAAGGACAATCCAGAGGTTGTGTGTTGCGGACACACGCATGACCGTGTGCTCTTCAAAATCGACGGGGTAATCTATGCCAACACCGGATGTTGGACAGATCGACTTCCGACCGCGCTTATCCTCACAAAGAGTGATATCATCCTGTATGCCTACTCATGGATACATGGATGGCGTGTGCGCGCTCACATCCCCCTCCAGAAGTGTTGACCATCTGGAGGTCTTTTTATTTTATCTTCAAGGTCGTTTATCGGATGTGTTGAAATTTTAATTGAGTGTGGTACAGTATGTATGCATTCTATGTATCGAAATACAAAAATTATTTGTACAATCGGGCCTGCGACAGAGTCGCAAAAAATGATTGAACAGTTGGTTAAAAACGGCATGAATATCGCGCGGTTGAATTTTTCGCATGGCACTCATCAGTATCACAAAACGCTGATTCAAAATATCCGCGTTGTTTCAAAGCGCTTGCATCAGCCCGTTGCTATTTTACAGGATTTGCAAGGACCGCGAATTCGCATCGGCATACTTACTGAACCGGTTGAGGTAGTGCGCAATGAAAAAATCATAATAGTACCTGAATCAGAATTTAAGTCGCTTGCAGGAAAGCGCGGTCTTGGGAAAATACTTCCTGTGCAATATGAGGAGTTATACAAAGATCTTCACAAAGACAGTACGATTTTGATTGACGAAGGGTTTATAGAACTGGAGGTTGTAAAAATAGTAGGGTCTCATATTCACGCGCAGGTTGTTACGTCTGGGATAGTGAAAACCAATAAAGGCATCAACACCCCGGGAAAAGAATTATCCGCTGACCCGCTTACTAAAAAAGACAGAGATGATATTCGCTTTGGTATTGAGCACGGAGTTGATAGCATTGCGCTTTCGTTTGTTTCATGCGCTGATGATATGGTTGTGTTGAAGAAGGAAGTCATGAAGCGTGCGAGGGGTGGCATTACTCCTGCATTGATAGCAAAGATTGAACGCCAAGCGGCAATGGATGATATTGAAAATATTATTGTAGAGTCAGATGCCGTGATGGTTGCGCGGGGTGATCTTGCCTTAGAGTGTTCTGCGGCAGAAGTGCCGGTTATGCAAAAGCGCATTGTTGGCGCGTGTATCAGAAATGCGAAGCCGGTCATTGTTGCCACTCAAATGCTTGATTCCATGATTGAAAATCCGCGTCCGACGCGGGCAGAGGTGTCTGATGTCGCAAATGCCGTGATTGACCATGCCGATTGCGTGATGCTCTCTGGTGAAACGGCGAGCGGTTCATATCCTCTTGAAGCAGTTGCGATGATGGAAAAAATTATTGAAGAAACAGAGGCGTCGCCGTATGATGATGCTCCTCGTGAATTTGCTCGTATGTTTCATATGAGCGGAGATCGGCATGCTATTGCCGAGGCGGCTGTTGATATCGCAATCACGGAACAGGCGTCCGCTCTTGTGATTGCCTCTCTGACCGGCGCAACTATTCGAGCGGTTGCCCAATTAAGACCCGCAATGAGGATATTAGGGTTGGTGACTGAAGAGGCGTTAGCTCGGCAATTGATTTTTTCATGGGGAGTGAATCCGTTGGTCATTGCAAAACAGCAGAGTGTCGGAAAATTAATTGAGGTATGTTTGTCAACTCTTGAAAAAACAAAAATAGCGAAAAAGGGAGATAAAATAGTATTGGTTGCTGGCCAAAAAGTTGGTATCCCTGGGACTACGAATTTTGTGCAAGTGCAGGAACTGTAATAGCAATCCGAATCTACAAATACCATCCTAATCTACTAATCTACGAATGGCTGAGCTATGAGGTATTGGTAGATTCGAATGATATTAGTATATTAGGATTGCTTTATGGGCGTTTAAACCACTTTCGCAATTCTTTATCTGAAATCTCAATTGAACACGGTCTGCCATGGATGCAGGATTGATTGTGCGGAGTGTTGTGCCATTCTGAAATAAGCGCTCTTTGTTGATCATGTGTGAGTACATCTCCAAATTTTATTGCGGTTTTACATGCGACGGCTTTCATAAGCGCGTCTTTTTTTTGTTCAAGTGTTGATTCCGCTGTTTGATCTGATCTGATATCGGAAAAAAGAGAAGCAATAGTATCATGAATATTTTCTTGTACCATGATAGACGGAAGAGCTGAAATACTGATTGTTGTTGATCCGAATGGCTCAATGTCAAATCCCAAATCTTGCATGAGAGGATAGTATTCTTCAAACAGCGCGTACTCCTGCGGAGATAATTCAATTGTGATGGGAATCGCGCACGCTTGAGAAGTGTTCTGTAGAGTATCGCGTTGTTTCATCTGATGATAATTGATACGCTCGCTGATTGCGTGTTGGTCTATGAGGAGTATTCCTTCCTGCGTTTCGATAATGAGGTATGATGCGTGTATTTGTTCGATAAGGCGCCAGTTATGAGGGATGGCATTTTTTTCAATGACAGATTCTTGGTTTGAATTTTTTGAAAGTGGCGTGTGTGTGAATTCTTGATGTGATAGATGTTTGTAGAAATTGAACGATTGGGCACTGTCTGCTTTATTAAGTGGCTGCTGAAAACCACGAGGCGATGAGTACGGTGTGCGTTGAGGAGAGCGAGTATATGCGTCAATGTCAGTGGGAGAGCTTTGTATGTTTTTTTGAGCAAGAATTTTGCTGATAATATTTTTTATGTTTGAAAAAATAAATTGGGGGTCGCTATATTTTACTTCGAGTTTTCTGGGATGCACATTTACATCCACTGTTTTGGGATCAATGGTGATATTGATTATGCATGGAGGGTAGGTGTTTTTTGCAATCAGCGACCCATACCCATCTTTCACTGCTTTGAGTACAAAATAATCATTCACCGGACGTTTATTGACAAATATGTATTGATTTTCGCGCGTGAAAGTGGCAGAGCGAGGATGCGCGATAAATCCTTCTATGCTTAGCCGTTCGCTCTGAACAGTGAGAGGGAGTATGTTTTTACTGCGTTCGTTTCCCAACAAAAGCGAAACACGGTCATGCCACGCTGTATGCGCGGGTAGTGTAAGAACCGGCTTTGAATTGTGAAACACATGCCATTCAACTTCTGGTGTAATGAGCGCGAATTGAGTGATGAGTTCTATGCAGTGGCGATATTCTGTGTGAGGTGATTTGAGAAATTTTTTTCGAGCAGGGACATTATAAAAAAGGTCCGCGATTGTTATATCAGTCCCGCTATTCATTGCATATTCTGTTATCGTGATGCCTTCGTCATCGTGTTTGAGCTCAACGCCAGTATCAGATTCTTGTTTCCGTGTTCTCAAGGTAAATCTGCTCACACTTGATATGCTGGATAACGCCTCGCCTCTGAATCCGAATGTTGCGATAGAAAATAAATCATCTAAAGATGAGAGTTTACTCGTTGCGTGTGGCTCAATAGATACACGCGCGTCATCAGGTGACATCCCAGCGCCATTATCACTCACATGGATTTTTTTCATTCCGCCTTCTTCAAGTTCAATACTAAAAACAGTCGCATGCGCATCAAGCGAGTTTTCAATCAATTCTTTTACAACAGAGGCAGGCCGTTCCACCACCTCTCCTGCCGCAATTTTATTAATGAGTTCTTGTGGGAGTTTGTGAATCATAGTAGGTATTATGTGAGGTGTTGTTTCAGCTCATCGAGTTTTTGGAGAGCTTCTATTGGAGTGAGGGTATTTGGATTGATATTTTTGAGTTGTTCTATCAGGTTCTGATGAGCGCAGGCCGAAAATAAGTGGGGTTGAATAACTACCGTAGAGACGGGGTTAACCTCGTCTCTACGCGTTTGGGTGTTATTTTGTTCTAAATTTGTTAGTATCATTTTTGCTTGTAAAATGACCTCTTTGGGTAATCCGGCAAGCCGAGCTACTTCAATGCCGTAGGATTTATCTATACCGCCAGGCACAACTTGATGTAAAAATAATACCCCTTCTTGCTCATTTTCTTTTACTGCTACGCGATAATTGTGGCATCTTTCTAATTGTTCGCCGAGTTCGATGAGTTCGTGATAATGCGTAGCGAACAAAATTTTTGTTCGGCTTGTTGTATGAAAATATTCAATCACTGCCCATGCAATAGACACGCCATCATACGTTGATGTCCCTCTGCCTAATTCGTCAAAAATGACTAAACTATTATCAGTCGCATTGCTTAAAATATACGCCGCCTCCTGCATTTCGACCATAAAGGTTGATTGTCCACGCGCAAGATCATCTGATGCGCCAACGCGCGTGAAAATGCGATCAATAATACTGATAGATGCGTGGTCTGCAGGAACAAAAGAACCTATTTGTGCCATCAATACAATCAATGCGTTTTGCCTGAGATATGACGATTTTCCACTCATGTTTGGCCCGGTAAGAATGATGATTTGCTGATCAGTAGAATTAAGAGCAAGATCGTTTGGGATATACTGTTGGGAAATAATTTTTTCTATCACCGGATGTCGTCCGTTGCGGATAGTAATAATTGAATCAGAAGTAATATGTGGCTTTGTATAGCGATAAGAAATGGCATTGTGCGCAAACGCGCAATACACATCAACTTCCGCTATCGCTTTACCGATGTTTTGTATTGTTTTAAGATAAGGCGTAAGAAAAGAAATGCATTGATCAAAGAGTTCTTTTTCAAGTATCAGTATTTTTTCTTCTGCTGTTAAGACCTTTTCTTCATATATTTTTAAATCAGGGGTAATAAAACGCTCTGCATTTACTAATGTTTGGCGGCGTTCAAAATAATCAGGAACTCGAGTCAACTGGCCTTTGGAAATTTCAATAAAGTAGCCAAAAATTTTATTGAATTTTATTTTTAAATTGTCAATGCCTGTTTTTTTACGTTCTTCTTCTTGGTAGCGCGAGAGCCATTCTTTGCCTCCATAGGCAATATCGCGCCATTCATCTAATTCCGGGCTGTATCCTTTGCGTATCACTCCTCCGTGGTCAAAGAGAGCTGGCGGATTATCAGAAATCATCTGATTGAGAATGGAAAGCGGTTCTGTGTATGTTTGCTGATCAAAAAATGTGTTCAGTTCTTGAATTCGAGTGGAATGCATCTGCGATGCCATATCACATAATTGTGGGATCTGATCAAATGTGGTTCGGAGAGCGTGGAGATCCCGCGGTCCTACCCTATTTGCTCCAATTTTTGCCGCAATTCTTTCCAAATCGTTCATACGAGTAAGATGTGGTATGAGTCGGGTGATTATTGACATTGATTGGGTCATATCTTCCACTGCTTCTATACGCATTTCAATGGATTTTTTATTCAACAGGGGATGCATCAGCCACGATCGCAACATTCTTCCGCCCATAGGCGTTTTGGTTGTATCTAAAACATCAAATAAAGAACCTGTGGTGTCATGCGATCTTACGGTTGTGAATAATTCAAGATTGCGGATAGTGGTTTCATCTAACAGCATGGTCTCGTTCCATTGGTACTGTTTGATAGTGGTAATATGGGCGAGTGATGTTTTTTGCGTTTCTTTTAAATACACAATCAAACGCGCGGCCGCTTCTGTTTGTTGATCATTCTTTTGTAATCCAAAGGAATCAATTGAATTGATATGAAAATGGCGAGTGATGGTTTCATCAGCAGACAACGTCAGGATTGGCGTTGTTACAAGGTAATACGCGCCAAGTTCTTGCGAAGGCATGGTAACGAGTGATTCATGAACCAGCACTTCTGACGGTTCAAGCCGTTTCAGCAGTGTATACGCGATATGCGTTGGTGCTTGGCAGACAAAAAAATCACCAGTGGTGATGTCGCAAAACGCCAATCCCGTGTATTCTTCGCCTTGAATGAATGCGGCGCAGTAATTATTTTTTTTACCTTTCATCACAGCTTCGGAAAACGTTGTGCTTGGCGTGATTATGCGGACAACTTCCCGTTGTACTATTTTTCCTTGCTCTGGTTCTGTGGTTTGTTCCACAATCGCGACTCGTTTACCCGCTTTTGTGAGTTCCGCGATATATGCTTCAGCCGCATGGTGAGGTATGCCTGCCATGGGTATTTCATGTGGTGTGTTTTTGAATCTGGCTGTAAGCGTTAAATCCAAGATCCGTGATCCTTCAAGCGCGTCTTGTCCAAACATCTCGTAAAAATCGCCCAAACGAAAAAACACAATCGCGTCCAGATGTTGATTTTTAATAGCCCAATATTGTTCCAGTAACGGAGTGGTCTCATTCTGCATAGCACAGGGTATTGTATGGGGTTTGATGTATTCATGCAACCAAAGGAGTTGACTTTATGATGAGAAGATTTTAATGTATAGATATTCTGTGACAACAGCGGAAGAGTGACATTGAGGGTGTTGTCTCTTGTCGCTTTTCCTTGTTGTTCTCTTTTCACCTCGAGGAGCCGGTAATGCTGGATCACAGCACCTTACGCTACGTCGAGACCGGGGACGGGTGTTTCATTTACGATCCCCTGCATGTTCGTGGAGAGATTGATCACGATGACTCTCACGATGACGACGTAGATAAGGAGCAGGATGATGCGTTGTCGGAAGAATCAGATCAGTAACCTTCGCGCTCTTGATGGTAGGGTACGGGCGCGTAATCGCTGGTATCGGTCTAAGTGGTACCAACGGATGCGTTGATCACAATGGAGGTTCGGGAGGGGACATGGCGACGGCTTGTCCCCTCTTCCTTTTTTTTAGTATACGATTTAAAATGCTGACAGATTTGTACGGGCGCGGTGTTCCGCGTCTTTTATCAGCGAGTACAATCCCGATAAGGAAAGGTGGCCGAGTGGTCTATGGCGCACGCTTGGAAAGCGTGTGTGGGGAAACTCACCGTGGGTTCAAATCCCACCCTTTCCGTTTTGGTCTAAAAAGTATGCTATTTGATATTTTTAAAGCCGTTATTTTGGGGATTGTAGAAGGGGCAACAGAGTTTTTACCCATTTCCTCTACTGGTCATTTGATTATTGTAAATCAATGGTTGTCTTTAAGTGGCGACGTTACAAAAATATTTGATATTGTTATTCAAGGAGGCGCGATAGTTGCGGTTTTTTTTTATTTTCACAAGCAATTAATTCCTATCGGCAAGAATAAAGGCGCAGTGCTTCACATATGGGTAAAAGCATTGATTGGGACGATTCCCGCTCTCATTCTTGGGGTTATCGCGGGAGAGAGTGTTCAAAAAGCGTTATTTCATCCTTTTGTCGTATCAGTGGCATTAATTATTGGAGGCATCGCTTTGATTGTGATTGAACGAACAAAACGAGTTCATTCAATTGATTCAATTCGAGGGCTGACATATCCAACAGTCATACTCATTGGGATTATTCAGTGTCTGGCATTTATTCCTGGGATTTCTCGTTCAGCGGCAACGATGTTAGGCGCAATGATGTTAGGTGCTTCCCGTAAGGTTTCGGCTGAATTTTCTTTTTTTCTCGCGATCCCAACGATTCTTGCGGCCGGAGTGTATTCGCTGATTAAAAGCGGAATGGTGTTCAATGGGCAGGAGGTTGCCGTGCTGGTGATAGGGTCCAGTGTTTCTTTTTGCGTGGCATGGGCAGTGACGGCTCTTTTTATGAAATATATCAAATCACATAGCTTTGAGTGGTTTGGATATTACAGAATAGTATTAGGCATGCTTGTCGCGGGGTTGTTATTGTTCAGAGTTTTTTGATGTGTGGGTATTATCAAAAGAACAGCGCGCCAAAAGGAAAGGCGCGTTATTTGGTTATTGGATAAAAGAATGGATCTGTCAATATTCATCTTTATCCGCTCTGTGTTAAGATAGAGATGCTATGAATGGAGTAAAAAAGAAGATTGCGGTCATTATGGGCGGGGTTGGATCAGAACACGAGGTTTCTATGAATTCCGGCGCGCAAGTGCTGGAGCAGATTGATCGTGATTGTTATGATGTTGTGAAAGTTGTTATCAATACAAATAATACATGGGAGGTGGATAATTTGCTTTGCTCTTTTCCCAGTGCAATAGAGGAATTGCAATCATTATCTATTGACGTTGCGTTTCTCGCGCTTCATGGGACTGGCGGAGAAGACGGAACTCTTCAAGGGGTATTGGAATATGCAGGTATTCCCTATACCGGTTCCGGAGTTACTGCGAGCGCGGTTGCAATGGATAAAGTGCTGACAAAAAAAATATTGCAAAATCAGGGGATGTGTGTTGCTCCGTCGGTTATTGTAACGTGCAGTGAATGGCAGTCAGCGGTTGCGGAAGTTGAGCGAGTGTGCGGATATCCGTGTGTGGTAAAGCCGTTGCGCGACGGATCAAGTGTTGGCATTGTCATGGCAGATGATGTGTTTGCTTTAACGAATGCGTTGCGTGGGTCAACATATCCATCTCTTATGGTGGAAAGAAAGATTATTGGTCACGAGGTTACGTGCGGAGTTTTGGATATCGCACATGAGCCGTTTCCCCGCGCTTTTCCAGTAACGCAGATTATTCCCAAAGAATCATCATTTTTTGATTATCATGCAAAATATACTACTGGTGCGTCTGAAGAAATTACTCCTGCGCGGTTGCCTGATGACGTGAGTGCGCATATTCAAGATATCGCAGTGCAGTGTCATAGGGTTTTGGGGTGTAAGGGAGCGTCTCGTACTGATATGATTGTCGCCCTTGATGGTGTGTATGTGTTGGAAATAAACACGCTTCCAGGAATGACGCAAACCAGTTTATTGCCCCAACAAGCGCTGGCCGCTGGGATATCGTTTCCAGAATTGATTAGCATCATCATTGAAGGAGCGCTGGGAAAAAATACAAAATGAAAGGTTGTATATTTTTTATTTTCATTTTGATTTTTGCGCTTTGCTTTTTACATTGAATGTATGGATACGGTGGAAGAGATAAAGGCGCGGCTGAATATTGAAAATATTATTGGAGAATATGTTCGCCTGACGCCTGCAGGAACAAATTTAAAAGGGTTGTGTCCGTTTCACCGCGAAAAAACCCCGTCTTTTATGGTATCGCCGGATAAAGAGATGTGGCATTGTTTTGGGTGTGGCAAGGGTGGGGATCTTTTTACCTTTATCATGGAAATAGAAGGCATAGAGTTTCCTGAAGCGTTACGCATTCTTGCCGAACGAGCAGGCGTTCAGTTGAGCCGTATTCCCCAACCGCAGAAGAATAAAAAAACGCGAGTACTGGATGTGTTATCATTGATTGCGCAGTGGTATCACCAATCATTCGCTCTTTCAAAGGCAGGTGTTGTGGCGCGGGAATATGCCCAACGCCGGGGATTATTACCAGAGACCATTCAAGCGTGGCAAATCGGGTATGCGCCTGATTTGTGGGATGCAGGGCTTGCCTTTGCCCGGAAACGGGGGTTCACGCAAGAAGAGTTAAGAGAGTCCGGGATGTTTATTGTCAAAGGCGATGGCGCTTTGTATGACCGATTCCGTCATCGCCTGATGTTTCCTATTCGGGATCACAGAGGCACGATTGTAGGATTTGGAGGCAGGATTCTTGACGGATCAAAAACCGACCCAGGCGAGGCGAAATATATCAATTCTCCGCAAACGCTTGTGTATGATAAAAGTAATGTATTATTTGGGTTGTATCAGGCAAAAAGTTCAATCAGAGAAGCTGGTGAGGCAGTGATTGTGGAAGGATACATGGATGTGGTTTCATCATCGCAAGCAGAGGTGAAGAACGTGGTTGCCGCATCAGGAACAGCTCTTACGCCTGCGCAAGCGCGCATTCTTAAACGATACACATCAACAGTCAGCTTTGCGTTTGATAATGATAGCGCAGGACTGCGCGCCGCGTTGCGCGCGTTGGATATTGTGTGGATAGAGGCCATGACAGTAAAAGCGATTCCCATTATTGGAGGAAAAGACCCCGATGATATCGCACGCGAGAGTCCTGATGGTTGGCAAAATGCGGTGGCAGGAGCTGTTCCAGTGATTGATTATTGGATTTCGGTATTTCAAAAAACAACTGATCTTTCATCTGGACAAGGAAAGCGTGTGTTTGCGCAGGCGTTATTGCCACTCATTCGGCGTATGCCCGACTCCATTGAACAAAGCCATTATATTCAGCGCGTGAGTACGCTCCTCCATGTATCAGAAGAAACGATTATAAAAGCAATGAATGCAACAGTAAAAAAACGAGCCGATGGTCATGCCCGTATTCCAGCATCAAACGCTCCGCATGAGCAGAAAACAGTATCATCACTTTCAGAAGAATTTTTATGGGGCATTGTTTTGCTTCACCCTGAACTCATCTCTGTCATTATTGATATTGTAACTGAAGATATGATGCCCACTGATGCGTTAAAGGAGCTTTACAATTGCGCAAAACTTTATTATAATCAACCTGATTTTCATACCCAACCGTTTATAGATTTTGTGCGCGCGCAAACGCCGCAGAGTGAAAATTATCCTGTGGCGCTTCAGATGTTGGCAGAAGATGCATTTGGTCATCTTGACACCGAGCATCAATTGAAAGAGTTTGAAAAACTGCTTATACGCATCCAGCGTGTATGGCTTGCGATTCAAAGAAAAGAGCTCATTTTTCAATTGAAAGACGCGGAACAAAAAGGCGACCATGCTCGTATAGAGCAACTGCTTGCTGAACAACAGCGATTGCATTCTTATCTTCAGCGGTTAGAAGGCGTGTGAGAATTTTTTTAGATACCTTTTTATAGAAGGGGGAATCATATATGCCAAAAAAAGGAATACTGATTAAAAAAGTAAAACAACGAGGCATTGCGCGTAAAAAAGCAAAGCCAGTTTTAAAAAAGTCGCGACATAGCGTATCGAAGAAAAAAGTGAGCACACCGAGCGTGCGGAAAAAAAGCATTCAAAAAATCGAGCCGGTCCGTTATCAAAAAACGCCACCTCCTGATGATGCTGTTATGAAAGAATTCATGAAAAAAGGACGCTCTCGCGGATTTATTACAGAGCAAGAATTGTTGTATATTTTTACTTCATTGGAGGATTATATCCCTGCGTATGAAGAGTTGTTGGATGAATTGGAAGCCCAGAGCGTGGGGGTTGTTGAAAGCGCGCCTTCGCTTTTGCATGGCGTATTAGAGCGGCAAGAGGCGAAAGGGACTGCGCGAGAGGAAGCAGAGCCGACGTTTAATATTGACAGCCGATTTTTGGATTTGTCAGATATTTCTGCTGATTCAATTCAAATGTATTTGCGAGAAATCGGCAAAGTGCCGTTGTTGAAGTCTGAAGAAGAGGTGTTTTTGGCAAAACGAAAAGAAAAAGGCGATTTAGACGCGAAAAAGCAACTCATTTTGGCGAACTTGAGGTTGGTTGTTTCTATTGCAAAAAAATTTACTGGCAGGAGCTTGTCATTATTGGATTTGATTCAAGAAGGAAATATTGGATTGTTTCGGGCGGTTGAAAAATTTGATTATCGCAAGGGGTATAAATTTTCAACCTATGCAACATGGTGGATTCGGCAAGCAATTACTCGCGCTCTGGCAGATCAATCGCGCACGATTCGCATTCCAGTGCATATGGTGGAAACAATCAATCGCTTTCAGCAGATTCAACGACAGTTGACGCAGGATTTGGGGCGCGAGCCATTACCAGAAGAAGTTGCCGCGGAAATGGGAGAACCAGTTGAAAAGATTCATCATATTATAAAAATTTCACAGGACACGGTGTCTTTGGAAACAACAGTTGGCGATGATGATGATAACGATTCAACACTTGGCGATTTTATAGAAGATGTTAAAACCATGTCTCCTGAGAGGATTGCCTCATTGCAATTGTTGCGTTCTCATGTGCAGGATATTATCAAATTTTTGACCCCGCGCGAGCAGAAGATTTTGGAAATGCGGTTTGGGCTGACCGACGGCGTCGCACACACATTAGAAGAAGTTGGCCAAGAGTTTGGCGTAACTCGTGAGCGTATTCGACAGATAGAAGCAAAAGCATTAGAAAAAATTCAAAGCCATGATTTGATGAAAAAATTAAGGGATTACTAATCGCTACTCTATTGTCATCACTGTGAGAAAAAAGGCACCTCTGGTCGTGCCTTTTTAAATAAGGGGGTATTCCCGGTATTGCGGATCCTCCCGCTTCGTTATTTTGATGATGCGGAGTTTCAGTATTTCTCCATTGGAGGAAATTCCAAAAATCTCTGCATCATCTGGGCCGATGAGGATTCGGATTTGCCCGCGTAGTTGTATGGTGCATCGTTGGCTTCGACCAACGAATGCGTAATACCATACTCGCTCGGGTTTGTACCCCTCGGGTGGGGCAATGACGGCACACATGCGCCACATACCTAATGACACACGAGCGTTGCTTATCCATGACTCCCCTCGGCACGGTGCTTTGGGATCGCCATGGATGATGGTGATTTCGTTTTCATTGGGTACAATTTCTGCCGGTACCCAGTGAAACCATCTACTTTCCTTCCTGTCAAAGCATACATTCATGACAGGTTGAATAAGTATCTGGCAAACCTGCCAGTACCACGGCGTGCGCGGTACTGTTTTTTGCTCTGACAAGCAGAACAGCAAAAGACCCGCAATTGTATATCCAAGGACAGATAGGAGGATTATCCTTAGGATTGTTTTCACCTGGGACCTCCCTAAATGGAGTGAAAGTGAAAGGGGTTTATATTAAATCATACTTATTCTTAAAATGGAATGAGATTTTTTTGACAATCCGCTGTTTTATCGGTACTATATCACCGTGTTCCGGGGCATGTTCGAGTAGGGAAGTTTTTTTAAAAAGTAGACATAATCCGGGGTAGCGCAGCGGTAGCGCAGGAGACTGTTAATCTCTTGGTCGTGGGTTCGAATCCCACCCCCGGAGCCAAGAAACTAGATACGAACTCGGATTTTGAAGACGAGAGGGTTCGCCCTGCCTTGCCGGCAGGCAGGTCGCCAATGTTTGAAAGAAATCTTTTAGTAAAGAGATTTCTTTCAATTCCTTTTGTGGTTTTGAGTCCGGCAAGGAAAAATTTTAGAGTGTCCGAAAGGTTTTCGGTGGAAAATTTAGAGCATCCGTCCGTTAGTTCGTATCCAGCCCGATACCCCGCTTGCTCGTCGTTGTTGAGCCGAAAAACGAGGTTATCAACATAATTTTTATCGACTGAAATGCGCTCTAAATTTTCCAAACAAAAATCTTCCAATCGTTCGGCGGATACTTGCTTTACCGAACACGCTTGCCAATCCTGCTTCATCGTGGCGGTGCAACGATAGTAATAATATCGGTTTAATTTTCCAGCGATATATTTGTTGGTAAAACAAGAAGTCATATTTGAGCCACATTCCTTGCACTTTATCAGTCCGCCGAATAGGAAATTTTTGTACACTCTAAATTTTTTCTGCTTTTCCTTATGAATTTTTTGAGCAAGGGCAAAAATTTCTTCCGAAATTATCGGTTTGTGAATACCCTGATAAATTTCGCCATTGTGCAAAACCTTGCCTCTGTAGATAACATTTCGCAAAATGTGGCTGATATTTGTTTTAGAGAAATTTTTGCCTAACTTATTTTTTACTCTTTTATCTTTCAACATTTGATAGGTTTTCGCCGTGGAACCGCTTTCAATATAAGTTTCAAAAATTGATTTTATTTCTTCAGCTTCTTTCAAATGCGGGATAAGTTTCTTGTCTTGTCGGATATAACCGTAAGGAGTAAGCCCGCCGTTCGCTAGCCCCTTTTTTGCACGCTCCAACATTTTGTCTTTTGTTCTCTCGCTGGTTAGTTCTCTTTCAAACTGCGAAAAAGTGAGCATAATGTTGCGAAGCAACCTTCCGGCGGGC
>Ga0075949_101_pt1 | contig 100735 bp, 81 predicted proteins | sample RifGroA2_FD_68013 | JGI IMG/M metagenome (GOLD analysis project Ga0075949, IMG submission 68013) | Parcubacteria bacterium GW2011_GWA2_43_13
GCCTGTTACTGCGTAATCAACAGTTGCATCCCCGCTCCCCCGAGCCTCAGAGAGTTCAAGTTGAAGCGTCACGCTCGTAGTCGCCTCACTCCCGCTTGAGGTGGTTGCGGTGAATTGGATTGTGGGCGTGCTCCCTCCCTCGCTAAATGCCGCATAATAGGGAATAGTAGTTGTACCGATTATTGTAAATCCGCCGCCAACCGCTAATAGGGAGCCATTTGTCCCAAGAACAGATACCCTCTTCCCACCATTTGTTGGCGCCCAATAAGATACATTCCCACCGCCTCCCAATTCCGGCGCCCATGATGCCAAAGACATATCACTCACATCAAAGGCGGCTATGTAATATCTACCGCTTCCTCCTACTGATGTAAAACTTCCGCCTGCATATAAATGTGCTGACGTTAATGCCAATCCCAATACATCATTATTCATATTCGGATCCCAAGAAGTAATGGCACCGGTTGCAACCGTAAACGAAGCAAGCCGATTCCGCGCAGTACTTGCAATATTTTGAAATTTACCACCGATATACAGCGTTCCTTCGTTAGTGCTTTTTACAATAGATTCTACCGTATTATCAGCACCAGGATTCCATGCAAGGACATCGCCATTTGTGGCATCAAGTGCGGCAAGACGGTTTCGTGATTGCCCGCCTATTGTTGTAAAATCTCCGCCAACATATAATGTTGTTCCTATAAGTTGCAATGAATAAATAGCCTTCCCGACGTTAAGAGCAACACTCCAATTCACCGCACCTGTTGTCGTATTAACAGAAGCAATACCAGCGCTCGCCCCCTGGTACCCTGCAACATAAATAGCTGTTTCTCCTAAAGTCATATCAAAAATAGACGAAATTCCTGCATCAGCTGGGGTCCATGCATTTATTGCTCCATCTGCGGTTGTCACTCTTGCTAAATTTGTACGCGCCTGACCGCCTATTGCCGTAAAATTTCCACCAACATATAAAGAGGCATCATCACCCGTAAGCACAAAAGCATAGGCGGCCTTAGTGCCACCTGTTAAAGAGGGGTTAAAACTAGCTTTTACCTCCCCGGTTGAACCATCAATCGCATACAGATTAGTACGAGCAACCACGCTGGTCCCAAAGGAAGAAAAATATCCGCCAAGATATAACGTTGTCCCGCTCAATGCCAATGCTACCACATTACCGGAAAGTTGAGGATTCCATGCCGTGGCAAGACCGGTGCTTGCATTAAGCCCGGCTACTCCAAATCGTGTTGCCCCACCAATTGTAGTAAACCATCCACCTGCATATACGGTGTTGCCATCAGCGCTTACTACCAATGCTTTCACCCCAGCGGCAGCAGATTCATTTGGATTCCAAGCGGTTATATTGCCCGTAGATGTATCAAATGCCGCGATACCATTCCGCGTATTGGCTCCATTGTTAAAAGAAGTAAACCATCCGCCAGCATAGAGCGTGGTGCCATAGAGGGCTAAACTTAATACCGTACTATCACCATATGGCGTCCATGCATTTAAATTCCCTGTTGTTGTATTATAGGATGCGAGATATGGCCGTTCCTCACATCCTAATTCAGAATCCATGCACCAAAAATCCCCGCCAACATACAACGTTGTCCCATCTATCAAAAGCGCATATACATATGAATCCGGCTGGGGAACCCACGCAGTAGCATTGCCTGTCGTCGTATCCAATGCCGCTAAATACCATCGTGCCTGTCCACCAATGGTAGTAAACCATCCGCCAACATATAATGTTGTTCCAGTAAGAGCCATGGTAAGGACTTCAGCATTACCATTTGGATTCCAGGCCGTGGCATTCCCTGTCGTGGTATCCAATGCGGCAATATAGTTCCGTGTCTGACCGCCAATAGTAGTAAAAGCTCCGCCGACGTATAATGTTGAGCCATTTAAGAGTAAAGAATAAACCATTCCATTTGCATTTGGGTTCCATGATCCATCAAGTGTACCGTTGGAATTGATATGAGCAATATAATTCCTACTAACTCCTCCAACAAGTATAAATTCACCGCCAATATACCACCCGCCAGAGCCATCAGAAACAACTGCATTAACAGCATAATCCACACTCGGAAAAGGCGTCACAGCCGCTCCGGTTGCAGTACTTACCGGCACCCCAAACCCGCCTTCATTCGGGCCAGCGACATAAGAACTCGCATTGCCGACATACTGTGTCCCATCGCTGGCAACGGTTATTGCTGAATACGCATCTCTCATCGGGTACTCTGGAACCCACTGTGTCCCCTCTGGCGTTGCTTCCACAATCCCCAACACCTCTCCTCTGGAAGATGGAGATGGCGCGGTCAACTTTCGAAAAACAAAAAAGCCAACCACGGCAACACATATAATAACAATGCTTGCAAAAAGAAAAATGGTTTTTTTACTCATAGATTCTTCATCTAAAATTTATTCTTTTATTATATCACTCCCTCTGCAATTGTAACACATTTTTGTCAAATTGATGTACGATGCCTTATGTAATTGACCGGTCTCTCATTTTTCCCATCAGCATCTCTTTCACCATTTGTGGGTTGGCTTTTCCTTTACTTTCTTTCATCACGCTCCCCACTAAAAACATAATGGCATTTTCTTTGCCGCCCTTGTAATCCGTAACCACTGAAGGATTTTCCGCTATCGCTTTGGCAATAAGCGCATCTAATTCCGCTGAATCAGAAACCTGTTCCAACCCTTCCTGCCCCATAATAGAGCGAGGGTCATCGCCTGTCTCAAACACTTTTCCCAAAATTACTTGAGCCGCAGAACTATTCACCTTATGTTCAAACACTAATGCAAGCAACTCTGCAAAATTTTCCGGCGTTACTTTTGTATCTCGCAATCGCGCGCCGCTTGCATTAAGCACTGTCGCAAGTTTATTAATAAGCCAATTCCCAACTAATTGCGCTAATTTTTTCCCATGCTTTTCCCATACTTCTTCAGCGCTTCCTTCTGTTGTTTCCAAAGAGAGGAGCCATGCTCTTAATTCTGTAATTGTCTGCTCGGCAAACTCTGCCCAATCGCGATCTTCGGTCAACACATACGCGTCTGCGTAACTAAACTCGTACTGGCTGATAAACCGCGCGCGCATCTGTTGGGGAAGTTCTGGTAATGATTCACGCAATTGTGGGATGGAGATAATACCTCCCCCTACCCCCTCCTTATCAAGGGAACGGCCACCAGTAAGATCAAACCGCAAAGGCGGAATATCAGGGTCTGGGAAATAGCGATAATCTTTTGCATCTTCTTTTTCCCTCTGCACAATGGTTTCGCCTTTATGTTCATCCCATCCTCGTGTTGACTGCGCTGACGGAGGATTCCCCTGTTCCCATAATTTTGTGAGACGTTTGATCTCATATTCCAATGCCTTTTCAACGGCGCGGAAAGAATTGAGGTTTTTGATCTCTGTCTTGGGGTATAATTGTGTATCTCCTGCAGGACGCAAACTAATATTGGCATCACATCGCAAATGCCCTTTTTCCATATCTGCGTCAGAAATATCCAGCGCGCGCGCGAGCATGCGCAATTCTTTCAAAAATAACCCGGCTTGCGCAGAGGTGCGGACATCCGGTTCTGTTACAATTTCTATCAACGGTGTTCCTGCGCGATTATGATCAACCACGCTTGATCCAGGGGTGTGGTCATGCAATAATTTTGCCGCGTCTTCTTCCAAATGCAACCGATGAATACGAATAGGCATCTGCTCTCCTCCATCATTCAATACAACAACCCCCTTGGTACCAAGGGGCTGATCATACTGAGATATTTGATACCCTTTCGGAAGGTCAGGATAAAAATAGTGCTTCCGATCAAATTTTGATTGTTCAGGAATATCGCACTCAAGCGCAAGCGCCATTTTCAGCGCAGAAATAATTGCATCCCGATTCGGAACAGGAAGCGTGCCCGGATGGGCAAGATCAATTTCATGTATCGCAGTGTTCATTGGCGCGTATTCACCACGATTATCCGCAGGAGAAAACATTTTGGAACATGTTTTCAATTGGATATGAATTTCAAGTCCGATAATAGTTTCAAGCGTCATACATTTTTCTTTACATCTTGATATAGCACCCATGTCCCGCTGACAAAATAGGGAGCAATAAGCATAGTCACAACTAATTGCGAAAGTTCAATCCACCAAATTGTTTCCGCGCCTTCACGAAACCCCTCACCAGGAGCGCCAATCAGCAATCCGATAATAAACACCATACCATACAACGCAATCACTGAAACGGCTAGCCCGACTATCACAAGCCATGCGGAACGAATAAAAAGCGCGCACCATTTTCCTCGCACCAACGCGATACTCTTGCGCACCGTGTCGCTCATTGAGCAGTGCTCATCAATCAATACATATAAAGGGAAGGAAAAATAAACACTCAACGCAAAAAATACCGCAAGAATCAGTAAAAATGTAATCACCGAAGCGCCTGGGATGTGCAGAGAAAACGCAGTTAACACAACCATTGGAAGTGAAACGATAAGAATGGCAAGCAATGACACTATCACCACAATCGCCACAATGCCGACAGCGGCTGGAAGATAGACCAGCGTTGATAAGAGATGTTTTTTAGAAAACCCACCACTCTCTCCTTGTGAATACTGTTTCATTGCCCGAATCAGGCACAGTTGAACCAATAACGCCAATAGTCCAAAAAAAACATAAAACACAATAGTTAAAAGTAATGTGTATCCTCCAAAATAAATGAGCTGGCCTATAGCATGGACAATAATCAGCGGAAGAATATACCATTTCACAAGGTGTAAAAATTCTCGCCAATGAGCACGAACAACACACCATGCTTCACTCACAAGCTGTTGCGAAGAAATCAGCCCGATTGTTTTATTTTTCATAGAACATTTTTTGTAATATGAGGAAGTACCTTTTTGTATAGTGTATCATGAATTTCTTGCTTGGACAAAAGGATTCCGTCGGGCGCGCACTCAACTAACTCGATAGCGTCATAGACCGTGGTTAAATCACAATACGCAGATCGCGCGGCTGACAAGTGAGCAGTATTTTTTTCATGGATATCCTGCTTTTTATCGCCTAAATATTCACGTTGCGATTTTTCCAAAATAAGCGCTTGAGAAATCTCAACCGGCATGGAAAGAATAAATGTCCAATCAGGTCGCGGTATGCCAAACACGTCGTATTCCATAGCCGACAACCATTCCCAAAATTTTTTTCGCTCTTCAAGCGTTGCAAAATGCGCTCCCTGATGCCCCATATTACTTGAAACATACCGGTTCGCGAGCACGACTTTTCCCTCATTCAGCCAGACGAGTAATTTCTTTTTTGCCGCAAACCGATCAATCGTGTAAAACAGCGAGGCGACATAGGGGGAAATATCTTCAAACTCGCCATATCTGCCATTGAGATACTCTTCAATCGGGCCAGCTGATTTTGAACCATATTGAGGGAAATCAATGGTTTCAACTGCATATCCTTCGGTTTGCAGACGCTTTGCAAGTAACATATGCTGGGTGCCTTTCCCTGACCCATCCGTGCCGTCGAGAACAATCAATGTACCTTTCATACAATATCAAATTTCAAATGGCAAATATCAAATCAAACCCTAATGACAAAATAAAAAATTGTTTATTCTGTATTTTGGCATTCATTTGTAATGTGTCATTACGATTACATATTATCGAAATGTATACTACGACTTCAACGCCTGTTCAAATTGTGCTGGTGTACCAACTGTCGAAAGATATTCCCCACTTGTATCAACGCGAATATATTTCGCCAACAACGGATGCACCTGTTCAATCGTGGAATACAATTGCTGTGCGATACGGCGATACGACGGATGCCCCTTCGGCGTTGAACGCAAGGCAATCACATGATGAAGTTCGCGTAAATTCCATGACACTAATGTCCGTTTTCGATATGCAAGAGGAACACAATACTGCGCCTCATATGGAAAATCACCGGATACCTCATGATACAATTCTGCGGCGCGTGCCATCGCGGTTTCAAACTCGGATTCAAGATGCGCCTCTGATATTTTGTACGGCATCTCATACCCATGAACCACAGTAACATCTTGGTTCATCTGCGTGCTCATGCGATGCCGTTGGATATCGCGAAACGCGCCATAGTCCATTAAGATATCATGCATATACTCCACAACCTCGCACTCCCGAGGAGGAGCATCAAAAGGGCCGCGTTGTACGAAACTGGCATCCACGATGCGTTCTTTTTCGCGCCAACTCATGCGCGAGGCGGTCTGAAAAATCTGATGATACGACTGCTGACCTCCGTGATACAGCAACGCGGTTATATACTTTTCAACTGCCAGCGGATCATGCCACACCAATTCTACAGCCGATCGCGGTTGCTCCGGCGAGATACCTTCATAATGGTTGCACGATTCTGTGCGAATCAATTCAACGTGCTGTTTGATATACTCCCGCTCATCTGCGAATTTAATCAACGTCGGAGTCACTTTCAACGCAACTTCTTTCATTTCCCTGCCAATAGCGCGAAGCTCTTCCAATGGATGAGAAAGAAATTTTACCAAAGCGTATTCAAGCCCGCGCGCATTGATTGTCATTCCAAGGTTGGTATATGTCGCGGTTGGCAACAAATAACGCGCAACATCGCATGCCTGCGCTTTGCAAGATGCTTCCCAATATTTTAAGGGCTGATCAGCAGTAAGCGGTTGTTGTTTTTTTATATACTCAATCAATTTACCGACAACTATCTCGTACTTTTCAAACATATCATCAAGCGTATCTTGATAACGCGCGCCATATTTTGATTGCATAACAGATGCAGGTTTGTAATACCTGCCTTTGTCAAAAATCTGATACCGCGTTGATTTTTCAGTATACGAAGCCAGGCGATTATCCTCAATCACTTTGCTCGCGAGAATGGATACGTTCTCTATGGCAATAGAAAGAACCGCGTGTTCCGCGACTGATGCATGGCCATACCCAACAACCCATTTTTCATGAAACTGAGCAGACGATGCAGCAGTCAATTCTTTGGCAATATCTTTAAACGATTCAGGAGAACGCGATGTCTTGGCAAAGGCAACAGCAACAACCTCAGGACTTAACCCAAGGTCGTTCATCGTGTAGATATGTCTGTCGGTATCTGATGGAGAAAACATAGTTTGTACAGCGATCTGAATTTACGAATAACGCTCCGTATTCGTAGATTAGAATGTATTCGTAGATTAGGATTGTATATTACCAAGCATTTTTAAAATGCTTTGAAAGCTTAGGGCCCAAATCCGTGTAATACGATCCTGCGCTTTGGGAATACACTTTTTCCGGTTGTTCGCTTAATTTTTCGTAAATCATCTTGCAAATAACCTGGCCATGCGTAATACGAAATGGAACGCTGTGAGGCCTCACTTCCAATACCGCAGTCGCTCCAGGCACACTGCCATCAACGCCATATCCGAATCCGGGATCAAAAAAACCGGCATAATGAGAACGTAGTTCGCCTGATGATACGTCATAGGCCGCCATTTCACATGAATACGGAATAGGAACCCGTATCCGCTCAACTGATGCAAGTAAATAAAAAGAATTCGGCGCAAGAATGAGTTCTTCGCGCTCTTGGCGATAAATCGGTTCCCAGCATTGTTCAGCTTCAAGTGCTTCGCGCTGGCTTAAATCAATCACAACAGTGCTTGGCTTTGACCGCCAACCGATAATATCTCTGTTCTTTAAATCCACGGTTAAAGCCAAAGAATTATTGTGAATATTCAACGCATGGGGAGGAAGCGGTTCATGCGCGTACGGATCAAATACTAATCCATACTGCGAATGTGCCAGTTTCAAATCAATCGTAGAAAGTTGTTGCGATTCATCGGTCTTAAACCGCAACTGGTTTAAAGAAAGTCCGGAAGAAACGGAAACAACAAACGAGAGAGGAATCACTTCAATATAGATCGGCCCTTTATACCCTCGCGGCACATAATCAAACTGTGGAGTGGCATCAACCAAAAGCCGCACAAATACATCAACCCTGCCAATAGAACTTTTCGGGCTTGCAACGGCAAAAATTTCATCAGGAAGCTCAACCGACTCTTGCAAAGGGATGATATAACTCGCATTTTTCTCAAGAATAGTATGCTCTTTCAATTCAAAACTATATAAGGTGTATTTTTCAAGCAACTCCGCAATGGTTTCATTTTTTCGCGGTAAAATACTCGATGAAACCCGATATGCTCGTCGTCCCAATGTCATATCAAGAGACGCCGGCTGGATTTGATCTTCCCGGATACCGACTGATGACACAATCATGGGAGATGCCCCTAAAATCATCTCTTTGAGTTTTTGATACGGCAAAGTCATAGTGTGTGGGATGTGTCATTGTATCAAACCCACTACCGAGCAACAATGTGAATAAACTGTGCACAAAAAAACCCGTACTCACCGGGGTGAGCACGGGTTTTGAAATTCCTAACCTATTTGCTTACATGCCCTACAATATAATCAAGCAATTCTGTCAATGAAACCTTTGTTTTATAAAAATAATCTTTAATGCCGAGCTTACGTGCCCGATCTCTATCTTCTTCTTGCTCAAGATTCGACCATACAACAATCGGAGGAACTTTAGAACGATTACGCAACTCCTCCAATACTTCAAAGCCGTTCTTTGTCGGAAGAATAATATCAAGCACCACCAGCCCAATAGGATATTTTTCCAAAAAGCCAATAACCTCTCCGCCATCTTCGCAGATGAGCGGAATCAATCCCGCGGCCTCAATTTTTAAACTCAATACATGAGCCAACGGCTGATCATCTTCCACAATCAAGATATGTTTGTGTGTTTTTGACATAGATACAACCCAAGGGATACGACCACTTAAACACGTATCCGAACACTCGGACCCATGGTGGATGAAATTGTCACTTTGTGAATAAACAATCCTTTGGATCCATCCGGTTTCATCCTCTTTAAGATATCAATAAACGCCTGTATGTTTTCCAGAAGATCTGCAGAAGAAAACGAAGACCTTCCAACTGCCACATGAACGTTTCCAGTGTCATCGTTTTTAAAACTTACTCTGCCTTGCTTTATTTCAGCGATGGCTTTTTCAATATCTTGAGTAACTGTTCCTGATTTTGGCGATGGCATGAGCCCTTTAGGGCCTAAAATTTTCGCGATCACTGCCATGCTTTTCATCAGTGCCGGTTCCGCGATTGCGATATCAAAACCAATTTTCTTTGTAGTTTGAATTTCTTTAATCAAATCATCTCCTCCGGCAATATCAGCGCCTGCTTTTTTTGCCGCTTCAGGATTTGTCGTAAATACCGCCACTTTCTGCGTTTTCCCGGTACCATGAGGAAGAAGCAATGATCCTCTCACCTGCTGATCGCCCTGGCGCGGATCAATGCCAAGGTTGGCATGAATTTCAATAGTACTTTCAAACTTCGTTGTCGCTGTTTCTTTTACCTTTTCAACAGCTTCTTCCAGCGAATAATCACGAGATGAATCAACCTTTTTTACAGCGGTCTGATACCGCTTTGAACGTTGCGCCATAATGAAAATCGTGGTAAACGAAAAACGTCTCAAATGTCAGTTATCAGTTGTCAAATATCAAATTTGATCCGCCAGCTATCGGAGATATTTGAAAACTAACATTTGATCGTCTTTTCTCCCACAATGAAAAATAACCTACAAAATGTATCACAATAGTCAATAAAAGTCAAAACTCATGGGTTACCCATTAATGAACTTATTCATATAAAATGTCCCCACAATTAAAGCTATAATGACAAATACCGCTCCGCTAAACTCAAAAAATTGCGGCAAAAAAGCATCCCCTGAACGCAATCCATTACACCATACCACACGCACTTCTTCAATCGGCTGAACAGCGCATGTTGACATGGTCAACGGAATCGCAAAATGGGTTTCTCCCCATGTGATTTCCATATATTCCCATTATGCCGCTTTCCGAGCTAAACGCCAATGGTACAGATACAACGGCAGACCCACCACAATCATGGCAATAGAAATCGCGGAAGTGCGGTAACGCTCTTGAATATAATACGGGATTTCCTGATCTTGCTGTTTGTTATAATCAGCCAAAAAATCACGCGCCTGCTGTTTTTCTTCTTCGCTGAACCCACACTTTTCCGCGCAACTAATAACCGCTTCGGCTGTTTGTTTTTCATACGGGACTGGCATAGCAGGATAAAACTGACGGCTATCGGCCTCTGCTTTTTTAAAAAGCGTTGCTTTCAACCCCATATCAAGCATCCGGACAGAACTAATCACTACCAACACCAACCCGATGATCGAAAATAAATAAATATATACTAATCGTATCCAATGCATTTTTTCTGACATAGAAATAAAACAAATAACAATAAACAAAAAACAAATTACCACTACACAGCCGAAAACATATATAGTATACCACAATCTGTCTTAACGACAAAAGCCGCCTATTAAGCGGCTTGAATGAAATACTCTCTACTAACAAAATACATATTTTTTGTCGCTTGTTTTTTGTTTCTCTGTTCTTTGGTGTATAGGTTCTTTCGTTTCTCAGTTCTTCTATCACTTCACCTCCACTCCCATCTGACGCGCGGTGCCTGCAATAATCTTCATTGCATTATCAACATCATATGCATTCAGATCAGGCATTTTGATCTCTGCAATTTCACGCAACTGATCTTGAGTAATTGATCCTTTTTTTTCAGTACTCGGCTTGCCTGATCCTTTTTCTATCTTTGCCGCTTTTTTGATCAATTCAGATGCCGGCGGTGTTTTTAAAACAAACGAAAATGTGCGATCTTCATAAATCGTAATCTCAACCGGAATAATCTGACCGGTTTTGTCTTTTGTGGCATCATTATATTTTGTGCAAAAATCCTGAATATTAAGTCCATGCGGGCCGAGCGCAGTACCGACAGGAGGCGCGGGAGTTGCTTTTCCTGCAGGGATTTGTAGTTTTACCATTGCTTTGATTGGTTTTGCCATAGAATATACAACATTCGCGCGAAGCTCTCGAATAGTAATTCGAAATACGAAACATAATAATTAAATAACAAAAATAATATTCCTGTATTTTTCCAAAACTCCCAAACACCACAACGGAGCGGAATCAGAAGTAAGCGCGTCAGGAATATCTTCAAACAAAGAACACTGTTCTATACAGCGTTTTATATAATACTGACTCTCGCCTTCATTGTCAACTCTTTTATCCATTCGCCATACCAGCGCTGAAGTTACCGCTGTCAGATACGCTGTATTCTGATTGGTAATCATCATACGCCACCGTTTCTTTTTCCAAGCTGTATATCCATATAAAAAACGAAGATGCAGAGCGTGTGGCGGATTGTACAATATCATCCAATCAAGAATAATTTGAGTAACTATGCGCCAATCATGCTCGTCATACGGGCAGACACCTTGCATTCTCCCCATCAAAAGACGTGAAAGCACCTGCTCTTCTTCAGGGGTAATGGATTGAAGCAGTGGAACCAATAAAGAGACACTTTGATAGGAAAAAAGGTCATGCCCCTGTCCTCTGCCTTCTTCATGTGCTATGAGTTGCGCGACACGCAACGCGGCGCGGGACAGCGCGACTCCATCATGCACAATCCCTGCCCGCGCGAGAGAACATAAACAGCTTTTTACCGCAGTAAGATGCGTCGGTGTATCGCCAAGAGAGTACGAAATAAACTGCCGAAGATCATCATCTCTTCCTTGAGACACAACCACCTTTCCGCTTAATTTAAACCATCCAAGCCGAAGCAAAAACTCCGGCATGATATGAATTGACACTTCAATATCATTGGCCTGATACACTGACTGTTTCCACTCTTTCAGCTGATCACGGGTACGCAGAACACGCGCCGTATCAAGCGCTTTATGCGAAACAATATATATATCGCAATCAGAAACGCCATGAAGCTGTTCATCCCTCCAAAAACTCCCCCCAAAGAAAATTGTTTCATTAGGAAGGATCTTGACAAGAGCGGTTAAAAAATGTTGCGAAAACGGCACCTCTGCCATATCGGATGTAGTGTAGGCAGTTTTCAAAAAAATGCAATAAGAGACGCCCCTCCGCCAGACGGCGGAGGAGCGTCTCTACAAACAACACCGATACTCTCTTATTTACACTTTTTTGATCTGCAAAAAGTCGAGCTCAACCGGGGTCTCACGTCCGAACATGGAAATAATAATCTTAATCTTTCCACGCGCGACATCAACATCGCTCACTTTGCCTTCGAATTCTTTAAACGGTCCATCAATAATTTTAACCGTATCCCCTGTTTCTACATCAATATTATAGGTCGGATCTTCCACGCCCATACGGCGCTGAAGTTCTTCTATCTCTTTGTCATCTATCGGGGTAGGAATAACGCCGGTGCCGATAAATCCAGTAACATTAGGAGTATTGCGCACCACATACCATGAATCATCTGTTACAACCATGCTCACCAACACATATCCGGGAAAAATCTTCTCTCTCGTTGTCTTGCGTTTGCCGTTTTTAATTTTAATCTTCGTTTCCGTAGGAATCAGAATATCAAAAATCTTATCCTCCATGTCTAAGGATTCTATGCGTTGTCTCAAATTTCGGGAGACATTTTCTTCATACCCAGAATAGGTATGAATAGCATACCATCGCTGGCCTAATCCTTCATTCTGTTTCGCCATAAAAAAAACGTATAAACATATGAGCTGAGGAACCAATTGACCTAAAAAACGCAAACGATTGTACGTGTTCTTTGTTTTCTCGTTCTTCAATTCTTATGTTTATCTATTTAACACCCACAACAATCCTTGATTAAACGCGTAATCAAGTCCGCCTAAAAACGCGGCGATGGCAAGAGATACAATAATCACGCCAAGCGTATTTTTAATCAAATCATTGCGCGTTGGCCATGAAACCTTACGCAGTTCTTCTTTAGAATTGCGCACATATTCAATCAACGCGCCTACGATACCCTTATGTAAAGCCATATTTTAAGTATTTTAAAACCCCTCGTCTGGGGTTAGATATACTGTACGCTTTCTGAATATTTCTGTCAACATATGAAAAACCGGTATGTTTTCCCCCTACTCCGCTCCTTGGTTAATAGTAAAATTACGGGTATTGACCACGCCTTTTGCACTGTTTGTTGGCGCGATGTTTATACTATACTCATTAGAAGCAGTCAGTCCGACAGGAATCACCCATGCGTATGAGCCGATATTTTCCGCGCTTGAAGATATGGTTTTTATTACTTTCCCTCCCTTATCCAGCCGCAAAAAAACCTTTGTCACGCTCGTGCCAACAAACCATGCCGGCCATGTTACAGTGAGCGTATCCCCGACAACAAAGACAGCAGTTTGAATAGGCGCAATAGAAATAGTACTGCCAGTCATTCGTATACTTGTGGAGACAGATCCGGTTTGAGTGCCAGATGCTTTCTTTTGAATCACCTCTATTACATAATCTCCTGTTGGCATATCAGAAGGGACATTCCATAAAAAACTCCCTTCAACGCCAATATCGTCGGCAATAATTGTTTGCGTTTGAGGATACCAGCTTGATTTAAGAAGAATTTTTGCTTTATCCCCTGATCCGCCTTTCCACGATATCGCAACAGAACTGCCAGCCACAATCTCACTACCGGAAACAGGCGCTGTTAGTTCTAATGCGCCTGATATAATGGCGGTGGATATTCGATGTGTATCTTTATATCCCTCATTTGCGGTTGAACACAAATCATTACTACTTGAACATGACACAGTAACGTCAATAAAAAGAGTCCCTTCAGTATCTTTAGGCGCTGTAAGAGCAAGAGCATACAGGTTGGTGCTCTTTTGCCATACAGCCAAAACAGGACTGTTCTCTTTTGAGCCATACACTAATGTGGCATGAACCGCAATGCGAAGGGACGTGCCAAGTTGCGAAAGTTCAGGCGCCTGTGCCACTCGAACAAACAATGATATTTTTTCACCCTGCCTGTATTCGGGATTCAACCCGGTAATTTCCTCTATTGTTACCAACTGCCCCTGAAACAATACCTTTTTTCGGATCTCTACTTTTTCGCGACGGACGCATACATCACCATTGCATACGCGCAATGTATACATTCCGGCCTGTGCCTGTATCTGAAACGCGTATTCCTGCCTCTCCTCTTTCCCGTCGCTTACTGGAACCGTTCCTATGGGCAGAATTTCATTTTTTGCAGACACAAACGAAAGCGTTGTCGCGCTTTCCTGAAGATTACGATACGTCCATGCTATCACTGCCGATCCTTCCTGATGCCATACATCAGTCGCATTCGGCCGTACGATTTCTATGAATGGTATTTTTTGCGGTTGAAACCCTTCTTGCAGTTTCGCAACTCGCGGCTTGGGTAATGCACCAGCATCAACTCCTCCGTCTGTAAAAGTTGCTAATAATGACTGCATAACCGAAATGGCACGAGTTGTATCAATGCCTTTCTTTGTCAATTCCGTGAGCGTTCCTGAAAGTTTCTTTTTACTATATGTTGAACCAAATTTTTCTATTCTATAATAATCATTCCCGCTTTTAATAAGGGTCCCTGCTGGGATAGCGGTATTTTCCGTCCAATCGGCGCCAATCTCATAATGGAATTTTTCCACCACATCATCAGGAATCCAAATCACGCGCTTCCATTGCGGATCATTGTATATTTTTTGATACACTTCCGCGGAAATGATCGGACGAAGCTGGCCATTTTCAACAACAAACACTGTTCGCCTATCCTTAGAGCCGACACTTTTTTCCGTGCCTCTAAACAGCGTACCGTCTGGGAATGCGAGAGGGTTTGTTGTTTCAAAATCAGATAAACTGACGGGCTTAACAGCATTAAAATCCTTATATCCGTACGCGTAAAATACGCTTTCATGCGGCACCACGCTTAACCGCAAATCATCTGTAACATAATACACTGCTTGCGAATTCGACGATTTTACAAAATCCCCAATTGCAACTCGTTCCGTTGCTTTGGGAAGTATCTCAACCGATAGCAAAACAGTGCGCTGATCTGCGCCACTTTTCACAGAAAGAGTAAATGGTATTATTTGCGCTGTACTCGACGTATTATGCGCGATTCCATACAACTGGGTTCGTGCTCCCACATTAAACCCCGGCCCATTGCACCGAAGGCCAAGCATGTCTGAAATACTCATGTCTTTGGGGCACTGCACCGATAGAGTAACTGTATCCTGCGGAAGATATTGCTCAATCTGCCAACGAAGCGTAATGCGATCTCCAGAAATAACCTGCGGGCGATAGTCCTGTTTAAAGGATTGGATTGTCGCTGAATGAACATCTGACGCAAAAAGGGCTATCGTTACCGCGCCTGTTATACCAGCAGATACGATGATTGATCGTATGCACTTCATATGTTGTTTTATATTTTTTTCACCTTCAGGAACAGTCCCCTTTTGCACGCGCCATTTTTTATTATCGAACAAGCGAGAGAAGTGGGAAAGCTACGCTTTCACATTTCCGAGCGAGTGAAGATAACACAGGGGTAATACCTTTATATGTCTAAATTGGTAACATTTTTCGCATGAATTTGAATAAATCGTTTACGAGGAGCGACTTCGCTTCCCATGAGCATTTGAAACATATCTTCAGCCACGGCGGCATCTTCGATTGTTACTTGTTTCATCACACGGGTACGCGGGTCCATCGTCGTTTCCCATAATTGAGAAGGATTCATTTCACCCAAACCTTTATACCGCTGAATGTTCACCTTTTTCGTCTTTTTTTCAGGCGCCTCTTCTGATTCTTGAGATGTCTCGTCTGATTCAATAATTTCAATCTCCTCACTCTCAACGCCTGCGTCTTTTAACGCTTTTTTCAATTGAGTATCATTATACACATACTCAACTTTTTTTCCATATTCAACGCGATACAAAGGCGGTTGCGCAATATATATATGACCTGATGTGATAAGGTCCGGAAAATAGCGATAAAATAATGTCAATAACAGTGTCCTGATATGCGCGCCATCAACATCGGCATCTGTCATAATGATAATCCTATGATAGCGCAAGTCCTCTATTGTGAATTGTTCTCCAATGTTAGTACCCAATGCAATGACAAGTGATTTCACCTCGTTATTTGAAAGCATTTTATCAAGCCGCGCGCGCTCAACATTCAAAATCTTGCCGCGCAATGGCAGAATCGCCTGAAAATTCCTATCTCTGCCCTGTTTCGCAGACCCGCCGGCGGAATCGCCCTCTACGATATACAATTCAGAAATACTGGCATCGCGACTTGAGCAGTCAGCAAGTTTTCCTGGCAATGCAAACCCCTCAAGCGCACCCTTACGCAACACAGTATCGCGCGCCGCTTTTGCCGCTTTGCGCGCTTGAGCCGCGAGTAATGACTTACCAACGATTATTTCCGCGTCGCGCGGATGTTCTTCCAGCCATATTGTGAATTTTTCAGAAAAAATAGATTCTACAATACCACGCACCTCGGCATTGCCAAGTTTTGCTTTTGTCTGACCTTCAAATTGCGGCTCCGGAACTTTCACACTCACAATAGCCGTCAGCCCTTCGCGGACATCTTCTGCTGAAAGATTTTCATCTTTCTCTTTTAAAAATCCCTTGTCCCGAGCATAGGTGTTTAAACCGCGCGTCAATCCCGACTTAAACCCAGTCAAATGACTCCCACCTTCTGTTGTATGAATATTGTTCGCAAAAGTGAACACCGACTCTTTGTATTCGTCAATATACTGAAACGCAATTTCAACCTGCACATTGTCTTGGCTGGCATCGGTGTAAAAAATGGTTTCTTGTTTTTTATCGTAATTTCGGTTGAGATGACGAATGTACGAAGCAATTCCGCCTTCAAAATAAAAAGTATATTTGAGTGGATCTTTTCGTTCATCGCTGATAATAATTTTAACCCCCTTGGTTAAATAGGCCTGCTGACGGAGGTGATCAATAATGGTCTGTAAATCAAACTCCGTCACCGTAAAAATAGTGTCATCTGGCTGAAAGGTAATTGAGGTCCCTATCTCATGAACTGGAATTTTTTTCACTTTTTTAACCGGCCCTTTCGGTTTTCCTCTGCTATACTCCTGCGCCCACAAAACGCCATCGCGTTTTATTTCAGCTTTCAAATAAATTGAAAGAGCATTCACCACTGAAACACCCACTCCATGCAATCCGCCTGACACCTTATATCCGCCTTGGCCGAATTTTCCGCCTGCGTGCAATTTGGTCAAAACCGTTTCTAATGCCGACAACCCTGTTTGCTTGTGTTTTTCAACCGGAATACCTCTGCCGTTATCAACCACCTGCACCATGCCTTCTGTAAGCAAATGCACAGTCACTTGAGTGCAAAAACCAGCCATTGCCTCATCAATGGAGTTATCAACGACTTCCCACACAAGATGATGCAGACCTGCTTCTGCTGTATTGCCAATATACATACCAGGCCGCTTTCTCACCGGATCCAATCCCTCTAAAACCGTAATCTGCTCTGCTCCGTAGCCATTGGTTTTTTCTGATTTTTTAGCACGTTTTTCCTCTGCCATATCACAAAAATAATTCATCTAATAGTACTCTATTTTAGCACAACTGCGCTAAAAAAACAATACATTACTTAATGAACAGCTGGAGTTGCAACCATAGTCGCTACAATATAGATAACATACATGGCAATGAGAAAAAAACCCTCCCATCTCACTAACCGCGATCCTGTTGTGAGAAAACCAATCCCAACAATCGTCGCAAGAATTAACAAAGGAATATCACGAACAAAAAGCGTCTGTGATACTGAAATGGAATGAATCACGCTGACGACACCAATAATGAAAAGCGTATTGAATATAACACCTCCAAAAACATTTCCAATGTTCACATCACTTGCGTGATGCGTGCTTGCTATGATAGAAGTAATCATTTCAGGCAGAACTGTCCCGGCTGATACAAGCGTCATTCCAATAATGAATGATGGTACCCCCCACCATGTTGCTAAAGTAACGCCTGAATCAACAATCAGCCACGCTCCGATAATCAAAGCAACAACGCCAATACCAAGCTTCGCGAATGAACGCTCCAGGGAATGGGTCTCTCTATGTGCATTCAGCGCACGAAGACGATTCAGAATGTGCGGATGAATATGCTCATTGCGAAGTTGAAGGGTAAGAAGGAAAAAAAACGCACCATAGGCAATCAATAACAGTATGCCGTCAAAACGATCAATCACACCGTCTATTCCAAGCACCCATACCAGAGCAATGGCCAATACAACAAATGGCGCTTCTCCAGTAAGGGTTGATTTATTGATTGATACCGGATTGATAAGCGCGGCTAACCCCAACACAACACACAGGTTTAAAAATCCAGCGCCAATAATATTGCCTAAACTTAAAGCAGTATCCCCTCCTATCGCGGAAAAAATTCCAACCCCCAATTCAGGCAACGATGTTCCGATCGCAATAATCGTCAATCCAACCATCAGGCGAGGAAAGCCAAAAAAACGAGCCACTTTTGTTGACCCGTCAACTACAGAAGTCGCGCCCTTCCATACCGCAACAGCTCCAAGAGCAAGCAACAAAATGCGCAAAACCATATAAAAAAACGGTTACCGTTCTTTAGTTAATTTTAAATCAAACTCAACGCCTCCGATACAGCGTGCCCATATATTATATAATCCGGAAACAACAAACCCTGCCACAAACCCGAGAGCAATGGCAATTAACGGAAATACGGTCGTATTAAAAGCGACATGCACCCAATAGAGCGGATTATTCATTCCCCACCCTCCTCCGGATATCACTGCCCGAATACCATCAACAAAAATCGCGACCACGGACCAAGTAAAAAATCCGCTTCCGGCAAGCAACCCGATTATCATGGCACAAGATACAGGCGGTATGCGTTTTATTTCATACATAGATATATAAGATACGAAACTCGAAACATATTCAAACTTTAAAATTAAAAACTCTATTAAAAAGTTTAAATGCCGAAATTCGAATTTACTCTATTGTTCCTTTATATTTTTTCACGATCATCGCAATAATGGAAGATTCTATCGTTGCAACCGCCTCATGTGTCAGTGTCGCATCTTGCGAACGATACACAATACGCAGGGTCATAGTAATGATCCCCTCACTTTCAAACCGTGATATATAATCCACTTTCTCAATCAATGGACTCATCTTTTGAATGGCTATATGTAGTATAGCAAATTCAGGAGCATTGGTGAAGTACAAAGAAATATCACGGATAATGGCGGGATAGACCGGAGGAGAAATAAAACGCTTCTGCGACAATTCACTCTCCGCGCATATATCAAGATTAATCCATCCATACGCGAATGGAGACCCAAGTTTAAAAACAGGAAGAGAATGGTACGCTCCGACTTCGGCAACAACACGGCGAGCATACATAATCCGAGCGCGCTGATTTTCTTTATCCGCAACCCAGTGCAAAGGAATCACTGCGATACGCGACAGTATATGTTCAACCGTTCCTTTCATCTCTTGAAACACTGTATCCAATAATGCTGTTTTGAAACTTCTCACCCCTGCCCACTGGCGTATTTCATCAGGCAAATCTCGCTTTGCGCTCTTATGATACACTGAACCGCATTCAAACACAGCAATGTTGTCATGCTGTTTCAATGCGCGACTCAATGACTCTGCCAACTGCGGAATCAACGATGTTCGTAAATATTTTTGATCTTCGCTCAAAGGGTTCGCTATCTCTATATGTTGCGCTGTAATGCCACCACATGCGGTACTGTGCTCATCTCCATAAAACGCAAGATGGATAAGCTCATCATATCCCAACGCGACACTCTCTTTTCGCGCGCAATTTCTGCGGACAAAAACAGGATCACATACAGGAACGCGAAGTTCGCCTCGAGGAAGTGTTGGTGTGAGACGATGAAATCCATACAAACGTCCCACCTCTTCAATGATATCTTCTTCCAAATAAAGATCATGCCGATACGAAGGCGGCACAACGCGAAATCCATTTGGCGCAGGGCTTACTGCACACCCATCTGATAACAGAATCCGCTCCACCTGCTCTAAAGGAATCGTTACCCCTAAAAGAGCATCAAGCCGATCATGAGGCAATAAAATAGCAGGGATTTTGGGCTTCGGATCGCTCACGCTCACCTGGCCTTTGAGTATTTCGCCGCCAGTCATTTCGGCAATCATACGGCTGGCGCGATCAAGCGCCTTGCTTGTGATATCCCAATCAATCCCTTTTTCAAACCGGGTAAGCGCTTCGGTTCGCATGCCCAAATACTGGCCTGCGCGCCGCACCGCAACCCCATCAAATTGAGCGCTTTCAATGACAATATCTCTGGTCTTTTCAGTAACTGACGATGCAATCCCTCCCATAACTCCTGCCACAGCAAGAGGCCCTTTGGAATCAGCAATCACTAATATATCATCAGATAATCCGTATTCCTGATCATCTAATAATGTAATTTTTTCCCCTTTGCGCGCTTTCCTGACTTCAATGCGATGCAGTCCGGACACGCGATTGATTGTTTTTAAATCAAAGGCGTGGAGTGGCTGGCCGTATGCCATCATCACATAATTCGTACAGTCCACAACAACATTAATAGGCCGTATTCCAACAGCACGCAATCGCGCCTCAAGCCAGGCGGGCGATTGACCGATGGCAACATTTCGCACAACACGCGCTCGATATTGCGGACACCACTTGGGAATTCTAACATCAACGCTCATTACATCGGAAACCATTGATTTCCCTTGCGATCCGATAAGCGATTCCTTATGGATCATCTGCTCAATCGCAGAGCTCAAAGCAGGATTATGAACAAGAGCGGCGATCTCTCTCGCCATACCGATATGGCTTAAACAATCAGCTCGGTTCGGGGTTATAGAACAATCAAACACAGTATCATCCAGGCCCAATGCGGACTGAAGCGAACTCCCCTTGTTTGCATCAGAAGGAAGAATATAAATACCTGCGTGGTCATCTCCTATTCCCAATTCTTTTGAAGAACACAGCATGCCTTGAGACAGTGTTCCTCGAATCGTTGATTCTTCAATCACACGGCCGTCCGAAAGCCGCGCTCCGTGAGGAGCAACTGGCACTTTTTGTCCAACCGCGATATTAGAAGCGCCACATACAATGGTCAATGGTTTTATTTTCCCGACAGTCACTGTTGCCACACGCAGACGATCGGCATTCGGATGCGGTTCAATGGTTATAATTTCCCCTACAATAATATCTTTTAACCCCTTACCAACATATTCAATGCTTTCAACTTCAATTCCGCCAAAGGTAAAATCACGCGCGATTTCTTCCGCGCTTTTGTCAGTATGAATATAATCACGAAGCCAATTGAGAGAAACCTTCATACAAAGCAATCCTAATCCGCCATCTGGCGGAACAAATCTCATCCGAATCTACTAATACAACGACTGGATTCGTAGATTCGGATGTCATTCGCAGATTGGGATTGCCTCCTTAAAATTGTCGCACAAACTCAACATCTCCAGAATATCCTAATCGAATATCAGGAATCCCGTACGCAAGCATCATCATACGATCAATCCCCATGCCAAAAGCAAATCCGGAATATTTCCGCGAATCAACTTTCATATTTTTTAACACCACAGGGTGTACCATACCGGCGCCTAACATTTCCACCCATCCGGTACGCTTGCACACAGAACATCCTCCATCTCTCCTGCCCCCCCCTTGGTAAGGAGGTTGAGTACTCCCCCCGCACATCATACAACTGATATCAACCTCAAACCCGGGTTCAACAAAGGGGAAATAACTCGGCCTCAAACGTATGGTTGTATCTTTCCCATACAACCCTTTCATGGCCGCAGAAAGGCACCCCATTAAATCCGTAACGCGAATGCCTTTGTCTATCACCAAACCCTCAAGCTGAAAAAAATTACTTCCATGAGTCGCATCAGTCGCCTCATGCCGAAAAACCCTTCCGGGAACAATAAGCCGAACAGGCGGGGTTCGATGTTCCATGGCTCGAATTTGCACTGGCGACGTATGAGTGCGCAACACAACGCTTTCCTCTTCTTTCCCATGCCGAACATAAAACGTATCCCACATATCGCGGGCAGGATGATCTTTAGGGATATTCAATGCAGAAAAATTATAATACCCAAGCTCTATTTCCGGCCCTTCAACAACATCAAATCCCATCCCTAAAAAAACAGAAATCACCTGATCCATCACTTGATATAATGGGTGCTCATGCCCGCGTTCAGGAATACGGCCAGGCAAGGACATATCAATTCGGGCGTTCGCTCCGCGCGCATCGTGTGTTTTAAACAATTGCATCAATTCTTGTTTTATCGCATTGGCTATAGGGCCGATCTCTTTTTTTTCTTCCACAGATAGACCTGCCAATTGCTTCATAAGAAGGGCAACTTTCCCTTTTCTTCCCACATACAACGACCGCCACGCTTCACGCGCGCGGTTATCAGTTTCTTTGATGTTCTTAAAAGTGTCAGTTGCTTCTTTTTGAAGAGATAAAAACGCGTCTTTCATATGTCCGTGTAAAGACGCATTGTTAATGCGTCTTTACTATTTATCATCACGTCTTTCGTTGCGAACGATACAATAAAAGAAGTTCTATCATAGCGAACAAAAGGATAAAGAGCAAGATATTTGTCCACGGCAATAACCCGTGCGCCTGAAGGTACAAAGCAAAGTTAACAACCAACGCGTACCATATGGCATGGCGAAATGAAACTACCACATCATGCTCATCCAGTGCGCCACGCGTACGGATTGCGTGGTACCCTAATCCGATCAGCGCAAATGTGCCTACTAATGCACATACCGATGTCGCATAAAATAATACAACACCAGTCATGCCAGATGTAAACGGATCTACAAACATCAAAACCCCACTCCATGCAATCCACATCAAGAGTGTTCCGATAAGTAAAGCAACAGTATAGCGTTTGATAGACATACATGACGATTATTGTAGAGACGGGGTTAACCCCGTCTCTACAATAGTGTGTTACTTCTTTTTCAACCAGCCGAAGATATCAGAAAAATTCTTCACAATAACATCTATAACATTTTCCGTATTAGTCGCGGCAAGCATGGTATAGGTATCTGACTCGCTTTTGTTTCCACTTTCATCAATACTCACAACTTTATACTGATACACCGCTCCTGGCGCTTGTCGTGTCAAAACAACAACGTGATTCCGAGTATATTCCTTACTCTCTTGAGTTTTCATTTCCTCACCTTGTGTCGCTCCCAATCCTGCCCAAAATACAACCTGACTATTTGACGGCTCATCTGTGCGCCATGTCATCAAGGTCTGCACTTTTGCCTCCACTCCCGGATACAATGTTGACTGGGCATCAACTTGGCTGATCTGCGGACCTTCTCGGTCTATCAAGGTTGTTGCATCGCCCAGCACCCGCTCAACCGCTTTTTCGCTCCGATCACGGCTGATAATCCGCAACGCGTACCGCGTGCCAGGAGCAAGGTTTGTAAGTTCAATGTTGTGATCTAAAGAAAAATCCGTTTTTCCCTGCGTTCCCCTGCGTGCTGTGTCTAATGCGCCAGTTCCATTATATGGTGTATATTCCACCTGCCCGTCCGCATCCACATTTGTACGCCACTGCAATGTAATGCGACTTGCGGTTATATCAGTAACATTGGCAACCACTATTTCTAATGTATCTGACGGCGTGATAAATTCATAATCACGGCTTTTTGCCACTGCACCGACAGCGCCTTGTGAACGCAACTGGTAATGATATTTTGTCGCAGATCGCAAATCGGAAATTTTAACAGTATGCTCGCTCACATATTCACGGGAATTACCCACCTCAACCAGATACGGTTCTTTTGCAGTTGAAGAATACAAAGCATCAGGAACAAGACCGACTAAACTATTTGACGACTTATCTGTTTTCCAATAAAACGTAGCACTGGTTGGCGTTAATTCAATAATAGGCAACCCTTCCACAATTTGCGGGCCTGGAATGTCCTGCGAAGCAGTGGCGATTAACTCCTGCAACACACCCGGATCATTCCTTAATGATCCTGATGCCAATTGCCGCACTAATTGTTCAAAATTCCGTGTTACCTTTTTTACCGCATCTTCTCGCGTGCCGGCATTTTGCGGCACTTCCACTGACAAAGATAATGTTTTAGTTAAAATTTCTTTTTGTTCTTCTTTTGGTTTATCTTGTATCTCATTTTTAATCTCTTTTATTTTATCGGCAGTAAGCGGTTCTTGTATCACCTCTTCTTTCGGCGGTATCGGATCTGTCGCCTTGAGAGCGCCGGTTGTAAAATTCTTCACCTCACTACTTCGCTTATTGCCTGCGCTGTCCGCCACTTCCGCTTTTACAAAATATTTCGTCGCGCTCTTTAATCCGCTCAACGAAAGAGTATGAGTTGTGTTCAATGAGTCCGATTCTTTTGTTTGCGATAAACTCGCGCTTGTTGTTCCGTATGAAAGAATAGCGCGCGATGATTCATCTGTGCGGACGTTAATGACAGCTGTTGTTGAAGACGTTTCTGTTATATCAAAAATGAGAATACTCGGCGCGAGGCGATCCGGCTCAACAGTGATCATTCCGCTGGAAGCACCCGTTGTTGCCGCAGTTCTGAACGTCAAACTATTACTGCTATTTTCTGTGGCGCTGTTAGCGCTCGCGTCTTTGCTCCGCACTTGATAATAATAGGTGGTAAATGCGTTCAGCCCTGTCAATACAACAGTATGCGTTTGCCCGGCGCTTACCATTGTCGGCACACCTTGACTTAAACCATATGTTAAATTCGTACTGTAATCAATCCAACTATCACTGGTCTCGTTTGTCTGAAACGTAAGAGTTACAGTCGTTCCGCTCACCGAAGGAGTTCCGATAGCGCTGATTGTAGGCGCTGTTTGATCATCGCTTCCTGCTGTTTCACCAGTATCAACTCTCCCGTTTGCTGTTCCTGCTACTGTACTTGATCTTTGGCTGACATTTCCAGCGCTGTCAACAGTAACAACATAATATGTATATGCCGTGCTATCGCTCACACTCGTATCAGTATAATAATTCACCTCATTATCACCGGCTATCGTACTTGCTAACGCATACGATCCGCTTCCAACTTTTCGGTATACTTTATAACTCCCAAATCCAGGCGCAGGATCTGCAACGACCTGCCATGATACAAACAACCGATACACCGGCGTGGATAATTTTGTGTTTGATGTCTCAATTATTGCCAGATTTGTTGGCGTTGTCGGCGTAATGCTTGAAACGGTTGTGATATTTCCTTTCGCATCTTTAATATGCAAATATAGAGTCGCAGGATCGGCGCTTAACGCATAATCTGTTTTACTGGTTGCGTATGTTTCGTACTCGCCGGTCGGACTACTGGTACTTGCCGCGCGCATGGTGATGGAATTGTCATCTGATCCTGCAATAGTTACATCCGCCGTATTTGCTGTTTCTTTATTTGCATTCACCACCAAGCTCACGCTGATTGGGTCTTTGGTATCTAATGTAAATGACGATGCATTAGCGCTTCCAAAACGATTTCCTGCCTCACCGTCATCTGCCAAAACCTTTACAACCATGCTCCCGTACAATCCGTCAATATCGGTATTGGCTGTCCATGCAATAGTTTTGCCAGTGCCAGTTGCAATATTTACGCCAACACCTGTTCCGCTTGTGGTAACTGCTTTTACAAACAACGCAGTGCCAGGTGTATGCGCCGCGGCCGCAGAGCTGTTTACCCCACGCGTGATAGTGCCTTGTAAATTACTCCCTGTTTTGGACGTATATGTCATCATCTCATTATCTATCAAAATCGTTGCCGCGTCTGGTAAATTCGCAATACTTGATACAATAATCGCAGTTGTATCGCTGTTAGATAATTCTTCGTTTAATGTTACCCCTGCTGGTTGATAATACACTGTAATATCGGCATCGCTGTTATCGGCATCGGCAAAATCATACGCAATATTCACAGCGCCGTCACTGCCTTGAGTTGCGGTAATATTACTGATAACCGGCGCGGCATTCACAGTATAGGTTACTGTTACATCACTGACAGTTGGTGTTGCGAATCCTGCGCTTGCTAAAAAAAGTTTATATTGAAAATACTGATCATTCGCTCCGATATTCAAAAGATGTCCTGCCGCCAATGAAGAATTGTTATTGGCTGTTTCAAAATAGTTACTCCCACTGCACGATCCGGCGGAATCCGCATATCCGCACCAATTGCTCCACGTATTACCATCTGATGAAGAACGAATTTGGAATTTTATGGTCTCGGTTCCGGATGTTCCTGTGGCCGTCCATGCAATTTTATTCATCACATTGCCTGATGACTGGGTGTTAAATGTATTAGAAGTGAGCGTGCCAGGTTGATAATTGTTATACGCAATCGTAATATCGCTTAAGGTAGAGGTATAGCCAGTATCTGCGGTTGCAAGAAATAATTTATACCTGATATACCGCTTGCCGTTTAATGCTGAATGAATAGCTGTTCCTGATGAGCTAAAATACGTTCCACTTGTTCCATCGCTACCGACATAGTCGCCAGAGACCCAACCGCTGTCTGCGTCTTTTCCGGCGACTTGCACGCTGAACGCATTATCTCCTGTTTGCGAAGGAACGGTAGATGTCCATGTGAGATTGCCAAAACTCGCAGGCAGTGTTGCCAAATCAATGGTCGCGGATTCAAAGTTGCCTGATGTGGTATATGCATTAGTAGATACCAAATACCTAAACAGCGCATATGTATTATTAGCTGTAGTATAATATACTCCTATATGCGTACTTTCTGTAACAAAAACCATACCAGTCGTCGTATAATTTGACGAATCTCCACTTACAGACGTACCTCCTAATGCAGTCCACGCGTTATCAGCAATAGAATATTTTAAAAATTCGTATGACGAAACTCCAGGCGTAAGATAAAATAGACCGTTAGTAGAATCATATGCAAACCCAGCACCCCCTTGTATTGTACCTGCGCTTGAGGGAGCCGATTTTGCGCTCCATACTCCTGTCCCAGCATTATAGGTGTACAATGTTGGGCTTGATCCTCCAAACAACACATAAAAAACTCCGTCTGTAACATAATATCGAGCAAAATTCCCATAATTATTATTTGCGTTTTGAGGCGCGGCTGTCAGTGTTTCCCAAGAATTGCCAGATATACTGTAACGATAAAAAGTAGTTGCACCACCACCTGCAAGTACATAAATATAATTATCTCCCGGAACACGAAAAACAACAGATCCAGTGGTGATTGTGCCCGGCGCGTCAGTCAACGGAGCGATGGTATTGGTGGAGATAGTATATTTTTTAAATGTTGCTGTTGCTCCACCATAAACAATATAAATAGTATCTGATGTGCCGTCACGAGATAGTGAATATCCATTACTCACAGAGCCACCGATTGACGCGCTTGCTGTGCATGTATTTGAGGTGATGGAATATTTATAAACAGTATTATTACCGTTTCCTAAAAAAAATATTTCATCATCAATGCTGTTGCGGATCATACCAACACCTCTAGCGCTATTATTTCCCATGCAAGTTGAAAGGGATGACCAAGTATCTGTACTTATTGTATATTTGACAAGGTTATTATTCCCTCCCCCCCTGTGTATAAAAATCTTCCCATCTCCGTCAGCATATATCATCTGCGCACCAGATGCAAAATAATAAATGGGAGAAACAGACAGAGATGAACTATCAGAACTCTGCCAAGAATTTCCCGAAATAGAATATCGAGCAAAATGAGGCTGAGATAATTGATACCCATAAATATAATCACCCAAAATCACAGGGTGCTTTGCATTGAAAGCGACAGTGCCTGGAACAGAGCTTGACCATGTTCCACCTGCAATTGAATATATTCTAATGATTGCTGAAAAAACAGCATAAAGATTCGTTCCTGCGTCATTTATGAACAGATTTCCGTTGCCATTTACCGTCGCTGGCAATGAAGTAAGAGCGCTCCAATTATCATCTCCGGTTGCATATTTATAAAAACTACTAGATCCTCCTCCGACTACAACATAAATATCAGTTCCCACCATCCGCATTGATCCTCCATCCCCTACAGATGCCGGCACAATGGCTAATGTACTCCAACTATTGCCTGAAATAGAATACTTATAAAATCCGGTTGAGCTATTACCACTCATAACATAAATGCCATTTGAACCATCCCAAAGCATCCGTGCTCCGGTACTAACACCCGAAGGAACAGATGTAAGAGCACTACTCCAAGTCCCTGCACTTATCGAATATCTATAAAACAGTACACCCCCGCCTGCAGGCAAAAAATAAATATAACCATCTGCAAGTAACAATCCTCCACCCGAATCACTTGAAGTGGTTGCTGTGGAATTTAATGTTACCCATTGATTCGTGCTGATAGAGTATTTATAAAAACCAGTACCCGCAGCACCTCTTGTAACATATAGATCAGTCCCATTCAACACCATCCGAGGGTTCCCTATTGTTTCTGGAGCAGATGCCAATGTAGTCCACTGATTTGTGCTAATTGTATATTTATAAAAATTGGTTGTCGTTACTCCTGCTAATACATATAAGTCGTCTGTACCATAGGGAAGCATTGGTGCATTTATTGATCCAACAGGAAGTCTAGCGAAAGATGTGCTCCACGCGTTTACAGCAGATGTTCCGCCTTGCAAAGTAACGGTCCCGCTCGCTCCGGAACCGTTCACTTGGGTGGATGTGTTTGCGCCATTTCCAAATCCGCCACCTGTGGCGCTACTAGTGGTTGTTAATGTGCCGTCGTCAGTTGCGGTAAAAGATGATGTTGCAAGCGTGATATCGGCACCTGCGGTAACATTACTATCTTTGTCTAAATATTCTGTCCATCCGTTTTGGTTAGAGGCGTGCGTTGCCGGATTTTCCGTTTCAGTATTCCATGCGGTTTGAAGAAAGGTATAGTTTGCGCTTCTGCCAAAATCCCAAAATGATGCAAGTAATATCACAACCACAAACATCACCATAGCGCCACACCCAATACCTATTAAAAATGTTTTTTTATTTTTAAAAAACTGAATCATAGGACCATCTTCAAAACAAACAAAAAAGTTATGCACAATTTATAATAGTATATCACATTTCATTGTAGAGACGTATAGCAATACGTCTCTACGCATCGCTGAAATCACACATTTTTTTAAACGGACACCACTGGCAATGATAGCCAGGGGTTGCAGAAAACGCACTCTCCTCCATATGCTGAATCTGCTGTTTGATATTGAGCTGTAATTGCTCAAGGTCATCAGTGCCTCCTAAAAATGAGACCATTGAATCATCTTCAAGATAATGATATGTCAATCGCAACGGCACATACCCCAACACCTGTTGAACCGCAATCTGATACAATAACAATTGATGCTTGTCTTCTATGCTCATCTTGTCTCCTTTCGGCGTACCGGTTTTGTAATCAATGATTTCAACCCCTTCGTGCCCATCTATCACAATCGGATCAATGCGGTCAATACGACCCCACAGCGCGTATCGTTTCCCATTATTCATCACTGGAAATTCAAACATTTTTTCAAGCGCAATTGGAACCGGCCATCCGCCTTTATATCGCTCTATCAGTGATGCAATAATCTCTTTCCCTTTTTTATCATACTCGTCTCGTTGTGTTTTTGATGTATACCAATCATCAATCCAACACTGATCATAGAATTTTAATAATTCCTTTTCTTCTAACACAATAGTGCTACCGGTTTCAGAAATGCTGTTGCCAAAAAGATCTGTCTGACCAATACGGGATGCGCGATCCTGAACCAAAAAAAACGCTTTTTGTAGCAATGAATGCATAGTGGTGCCAAAAGAAAACATTGGCGTGCCTTCAACTACTGGAACTTTTAAAATATGTTCGTATTTATATTTCAGCGGGCAGGTTGCGAATGATTGTAATTTTGTGTGGCTTAATGCATAAATATTTCGATATTTTGATATGTCGATATTTCGGGTGTCGGATTGCGGATTGTGGGGATCAATACCGCCCTCGGAGCGTAGAGACGGGGTTAACCCCGTCTCTACGGATGGGAGGGAGAGAATGTTTGCCACAATGTTTGCCTCAACAACAAACCGCGAGATTTTCTTTTTTCTTACTCCGCCGTAATCATCCGCGCTGGTAAAGTAAAGCGCATTTTTTGCCCGTGTCATGGCGACATAGCAAAGCCGCCGCTCTTCCTGCAGGTGTTCGTCTCCTGTTGGCAGTGTTTCGTGAATCAAGTCATCAGGGAGCGGGATACTATCCCCACGATTTGAAGTTGGAAACTTTTGTTCCACCATATTCACCACGCAGACAGTATCAAACTCAAGCCCTTTCGCAGAATGCACAGTTAAAATATTGACCGCGTCTTCATCTCGTAATTCCAATTGTTCAAACCTGCCGTCATTGCCTGACCCGCGCTCAAGTTCAATTTCATCTGTAAAATGCTTAATGTGTGTATCGTCATGCGATTGCTCAAATTCGGCAACACGCTGATAAAACTGGCCCACGCACCATAAATCATCAATCGCTCTTTGCTGTTCTTGGGATGCGGGACTATTTGCTCTATCGCTTAATACCTTCATATACCCACTCTCTTGCATAAAATCATCAATAATCTGGCCAGCAGAGTACTCGCGCGCAAGCGCAGTATGGCGGGAAATCAAATGAGTAAGTTTTTGAATACGCTCCCGCGCTTCGTCTGAAAGCGACGGAATAAGTTGCGCGTCTTTTAACGCCTCATAAAACGACACTGCTTTTCTTTTCATGTACTGTTGAATACAGGAAATATCCTCATACCGAATGGCATATACAGGAGTTGTCAGTAAACGGTAACACGACTGGGCATCATGGTAGTTATCCAAAAGATTAATATACGCAAAAATATCTAAAATAACCGGCGTACGATACAACCCCCGTTGCGCCCAAAATTGATATGGTATCTGTTCTGATCCGCACGCACGGCAGAATGGGTCAGCAGAATCATTTGCTCGCACAAGAAGCGCCATATCTTTCCACGCAACGCCGGTATCATGCCTCTGTTTGAGAAGCGCCATAACAGATCCAATTTCATCATCAAGCTTTGCGCAATGAATATGTTTGATAATCCCTATTTCATGCGACTGGGAAATGAGTTTTTTTGAAATTGGCATGTGCCGATTATCTACTCCCGTAGAGACGGGGTTAACCCCGTCTCTACGTGGCATAAGCGTCTCTACACTCTCATCCTCTTTATCCCGCCTTCCCGAACTCTTCAACTGCGCCTCTAATCGATCAGGATTATTATACTGAATAAGAGTGTATGCAGAATCCAATATATTCTGCTTTGACCTATAATTTTGCGTAAGAACAATCTCCTCGCTTTCTGGAAAATCTTTTTTAAAACTTAAAATATTGCTCACTGACGCGCCGCGAAATTTATAAATTGCCTGATCATCATCTCCCACAACCATGATATTTTTTTCACGGCCTGCAGAGACGCCCCCCTGGGGCGTCTCATCTCGCGCGCCATTAGAGACGCGCCCCTGGCGCGTCTCTACCCCTACAAGAAGTTTAGTGAGTTCATATTGTGCCCAGTTCGTATCCTGAAATTCATCAACTAATATGTAGTGGAACTTCTGTTGATAATACGCCCTCACGCGCGGACGCTGTTGCAACAACTGCACGGCATAGACAATAAGATCGCCAAAATCCATCACATTCTCTGTGAGCAATAATTGCTGATATGAGTGATAGATATGTGCTATTTCTTGAACGCGATCTGACTTGCTCTCATCTCCGGCTTCGGCACGATCTTTGTTTAATCTTATACTATCAGCATATTCCAAATACCGTTCAGGTGTAATCAGCTCATCTTTTGCGCGGCTGAAATGTTTTAACAAATCACGCAAAAATTTTGTCGGATTGCCTTTGGGCTTATAATATGAAAGTGGCAGATCATCAAGATGATTGCGTAACAACAGCCACTGATCTGTTTCATTTAACAACTTTGCGTCAGCTGGTAAACCGATCTCAATACCAAACCTGCGTATAATTTTTTCGCAAAATGAATGAAAAGTTGAAATTTCTAAATCATAATATCCCTGCGTCAAAAGCCCGGCAACGCGATCTTCCATTTCGGCAGACGCTTTGTCAGTAAAGGTAAGCGCGAGAATGCGATCGCTTGAAATTTTTTTTTCTTCAATCAGCCATGCGATACGACGGGTAATAACTGTTGTTTTTCCGGTTCCTGCGCCAGCGATAATCAGCACAGGGCCATCTTGCGCAGTGACTGCCTGAAGTTGCTCATTGTTTAATCCTTCTAAATGATTCATATGTAAACATCATGTAAAGTGTATACGACCCTCTCATCTCAATGAATACCTTGGAAGTAAACCTCTCCCTCCCCCCTCCTTGGTAAGGAGGAGGAATAACGCACGGCCTCTCTCCTTTACAAAGGAAAAAGATAACGACGACCTCTCTCCTTGACAAGGAGTGGGTAGGTGAGGTAAAAAGTTGACTCTTTTTGCTAAAAGATTTATATATACAGTAATATATGATCCAACAATGGATAGCAACTTTTTTACTTGCCATGACGCCGATTGGAGAACTCCGAGCCGCTATTCCGGTAGCGCTTGCGGTGTATAAACTCAGCCCATGGCCTGTGCTGTTCGTCGCCATCGCAGGGAATATCATTCCTGTTTTTTTTATCTATCAGGCATTGGTGTGGATTGAACACACAATACAATCATCATTAGAGAAAACACTCTCGCTGTTGCATCACGGCAATCGGGAAGAATTTATAAAAATAGTACTTGAAGATCCACAAAAAATAAAACCCCATCTGTCAAACACTCTCTTGTTGTGGGGATTCGCTTTGTATACTTTTTTACTCCGCAGGACTGCAAAAAAGTATGTCAACGCTCATAAACAACTTACCTTTTTTTCTCTTGCCGCGTTTGTCGCAATACCATTGCCAATGACCGGCGCCTGGACCGGCACGATACTGGCCTATCTCTTGGGAATCCCGCTCGGCAGAGCATTCCCATCCATATTGCTCGGCATTGGAATAGCAGGACTTATCACCACAGTGCTCTCATTAGGAGGCATCGCGCTTTCAAGTTAGCTATTTTGAACTCATCTCCCACACCCCATTCCATCCGCTTGCAGGCGGCTGTTTTTTATACTGCTCACATCGTTCCATAAACATATCTGCCAACTGTTCGCTTTTGTATGATTTTACGCGATCCCATGCCTCAAGAGCTTCATCCCATCTCTGCGCAGTATAGAGCGATAACGCTACCTCTGTCGCTTGAATCAAAGGTTCATACTCGACTTTGCGCTCATTGACATCCAACACTTCATATATCTCAACTGGTTCTTTTTTCCCTTTTACTGCGACCATATCCAATTTTCGCGTTACAAAAAAATCTTTTACCCCAAGATACGTTCCCTGGCTTATGATAATCATTGCGCCGTAATATTTTGTCAGCCCTTCAAGCCGAGATGCAAGATTCACGGCATCGCCCATAACTGTATAATTAAACCGCGTATTTGATCCCATATTACCAACGACCATGCGCCCTGTGTTGATTCCTATCCCTATTTTTATATCCGGCCATCCGTGTGTATGACATGTCTGATTCACAAAACCAAGGGCTTGCTTCATATCCAATGCCGCCTGCACCGCATGCCACGCATGATCACTATCATCAAGAGGAGCTCCCCAAAACGCCATCACCGCATCTCCGATATATTTATCCACTACGCCTTTGTGGCGCAGGACAATATCTGTCATTGGCGTTAAATATTCATTCAATACAGCAACCAGCTGTTGAGGAGTCAATTGTTCAGAAAAAGATGAAAACGAACGAATATCGGAAAAAAATACTGTCATTTCGCGCTCTTCGCCTCCAAGTTTCAATTGCTCAGGATGCTCTGAAAGCTCTTTCACATACTGCGGAGCAAGGTAGAGTTCAAAACTCTTTTTAATATAATTTTTCTCTTTATCCAGCAATAAAACATTATACGCAATATTTATACCGTATACGACCATGCCAAATAGAAACGGCATGGCAATATCTAATCCTCCGATTCCCTTTGCTATTCCCATATACACCGCCAGCATGCCGAACGGCACTGGCAAGGAATATTTCGGAGGAACATTGTTGATGAATAGTACCAACATAACGCCTTCAAACAACAAATTGCGCATGAGCAATATCATGCTTTCTACTATATAAGGTGTGCCGTAAAACCATGAACCAATTCCTACGCGGAATGATTCCGCCATTCCGGCAAACGCGCCGAACGCAATCCAAATACACCCTGCCGCAATAAGATTGCGCTGAATTTTTTTATTCCAATACTGGAATGTCACGCGCATACATTACATTCTAATCATCTGTCTGCGGTTTATCCAACATGAGAGCTTCTATCTCACCGCCTGTTTCTTTATCTGTAATCTTCATAACATCCTTATCTATTTTTTGAAGTTCTTTATACGCCGTATTGTAGGCATTAACGGTTGTGCCAAGATTCCCTCCCAATTTTTTCATATACTCGTCATACGCTGTCATGTGCCGACCTAACTGCCCGATTCTTCCAATAATATCTTTTATTGACTCTTGTACTTTCATGGCGCGCAACCCATGCAACACTGTTTGCAAATACGCGAAAAAAGAGGTAGGAGAAACAATTAAAACATTTTTCCGAAACGCATATTCCATCAAACTCTGCGCGTTCACATCTAATGTCCCGGTTTTAAACACTAATAAATCATAATAAATACCTTCAGCAGGCAAAAACATAAACGAAAAATCAAGAGTGCGCTTTTGCGGCTGGATATATTTTGCTGTTTCGTCTATGCGCATTTTCACGTCCGCTTTAAACGATTTTTCAAGTTCCGCGCGTCGAGCAGGATCATTTTCTTCTTGGATCATATTGTATTTTTCCAAAGAAAACTTTGCATCAATCGGAATAATTTTATCCTGCACAAAAATTGCGGCATCCACAATCAATTCCTGATTTGTTTTATCATCTATGCCCAACGAATACTGCATTTGATACTGCCCGGGTTGAAGACAATTGGAAAGAAGGGCTTCAAGCCAGTACTCGCTTAACACACCGCGGCGTTTGGGATTTTTTAAAATATTCTCCAATGACTGCATTTGCTCGGCAAACCCTTTCACCTGTTTGTTTGTCTCGTCGAGTTGGGTTAATTTTTGCGTTACTTCGGTAATAATTTTTGTTGTCTGGCCAAAATGCTGTTGCAATGTTTGCGTTGATTGATTTTGATGCGCCATGATTTGATTTGTTATTTTATCCAACTGGGATACCATCTCCTGCCTGCTCTTGCCACCTGATTCTTGAAATTCTTTGCGCAGATTATCAACCATATCTAACATCAACCTCTGCCAACTATCATCAGCCGGTTTTTGAAGTTTGCTAAATTTGGTGATCAAAAATATTACCGCACCAAGTACTATGAGTAATAAAACAATAAAAATAATTTCCATATAGAAAGAATCCTGTAGAGACGGGGTCGTCTCTACAATCCAAAAAATTCAATCGCATTCTGTGTCGTCTGTTCAAGCACCTCATCATACTCCTTGCCATGAATCTCGGCAACTTTAAGGGCAACCTCCTCAACATACAGCGGTTCATTCTGTTTTCCGCGATAACGAGCAGGGGCAAGATACGGAGAATCCGTCTCTACCATAAGCCGATCAAGAGATACTGCTTTTACTGTTGCCTCCAGCTCTTTGGCAAATGTAATCACACCGGTAAACGAAATCATGCATCCAGTAGATAAAATCTGTTGTGCTTGTTTAGCAGTACCAGTAAAACAGTGGAATACGGCGCGTACAGCCATCCCCCCTCTCAATACCCCCAAAACATCCTCAATCGCTGTTGGTAATGTTTCTGCAGTGCCACGTGAATGAATAATCAACGGTTTATCCAATGCGCGCGCAACGTGCACATGCCCTGTTAAAAATTCTTTTTGCAATTCATGCGACGCAATCTCTTCTGGCCGGTAAAGATCAATACCTGTTTCCCCTATCCCCACCACCTTATTGTCCTGTGCCAAGGAGGTCAACCAATCGCCATCAAACGGCTCATCACCCACATGACTTGGATGCTGTCCCACTGCCACGTATACTGGATCATTGGTATACTCATGCGCAATCATCACTGCTCGCTCGCTGGTATCTTTCGCCGCTCCGATAATAATCAAGCCCATGTCTTTGGCAAGGGCTCGCTCAATCGTTTCGCGATAGGTATCTCGAAACACCTTAAAATTAAGATGACAGTGCGTGTCAATTATCCTCATAATAAAGAGACGGCATTCAAAGCATCTCGAATTGATGGCGGTAAAATGGGAAGCAGTATTCCGGTCAAAGCGAATATAAGTTTCATAATCAAACTTCTTTCAATTTGGCCTAATAAAAACGGATTGGTCACCATGCGGATCACAACTGGAAATCCCATCCCAATACCCAAAATGTAAGCCGCAATGGCGAACACCGCACCCAATAGCTTATTGATAAATTTTGTCAAAGGAATGATTTGTATCATTCTCCAAAACCTATCAAGCAAGAGAATAAACAAAGCAACCAAGCGATTCGCCAACACGAAAATAAAAGCAAAGGCAAGCACTGTTTTAAATGTTCCGCCACCGATAAACGCGGCGGCAGGCTCATATAACCAAGTGGCAACCAAAAAACCTATGGCAACAGCAAAAAAAACGCCTATGCTTTTAATAAGACCTTTCCCCCATCCATACGCCCAAACAAAGAGAGCGCCGACAACAAGAATTGCGTCAAAATACGACATACGAAAATACATTACAAAAAACAAATAACAGGAGACAAAAACGATTATTACATACTACCAACAAACTATCATGCCTTTCGTGGAAAAAGCGCATCCCCTTTTGTAATATCGCGAGAAGAAAAACGAACCAATATCTCTTGACACACATGTGGCATAACCGGTTCAAGCGCAGATGCTATTGTTACAATGCTATTGCTCGCATCTTGTAAAATCTGCTTCACTTCAGTTCGATCACTCTCGATAGTTGGATCTTTTTTCCATGGCTCGGAAGTTGCAAGCGCAAGATCGCTCTCACGCGCTTTTTTCATAATCTCGGCAATGGATTCGGTAATTTGAAATCCCTTCATGTGCTCTCGAATAGATACCATAAACCCTTCATCAACACACGGTGTAATATCTGCTTGTAAATGAAAATTTTCAATTAACGTACTCACTCGCTGAACAAGGTTACCAATCCCGTTCGCAAGATCTGCGTTGTAATTTTCTTTAAATCGTGAAAATGCGATATCGCCATCCTGTCCAAATGGAAATTGCGTCAGTAATAAATACCGCGCGCTGTCTGCTCCATATTCAGAAACCAAATCATTCGGACTAATAACATTACCTATTGTCTTTGACATTTTTTGTCCGTCAACAGTAAAAAAACCATGAATAGTAACTCCTCGCGGAGGCATAAGATCAATTGCCATTAACAGCGCTGGCCAATATATCGCATGGAATTTTAAAATATCTTTTCCACACACATGAACATCAGCTGGCCATTTCGGAAGATTTTCTTGCGATTGATTATTCCCCCACCCAGTTGCGGAAAGATAATTAATCAACGCATCCACCCATACATAAATAGTTTGCGTCTCATCCCATGGGAGCGGTATCCCCCAGTCAACACCAGCTCTGGTGACTGAAAAATCCTGCAAATCCTGTTTCAACAACGCCAGCACTTCATTGCGAAAATGGTCAGGCGCAACAATAATACGATTTTCTTGAATCGCCCGCTCTACCTGGGGAAGATATGCGGTCAGCCGAAAAAACCAGTTATTCTCTTTCAAAAGTTCCGGCTCTTTATTATGATGCGGACATTTCCCATCAATCAAATCTTTTTCTTGAATAAAACTTTCACATCCTGTGCAATACAGGCCTTCATATTCCCCTTCATAGATAGCGTCTTTTGCTTTTAATTCTTTTAAAAATGCCTGCACGGTTTCAATATGATAGCTTTCCGTGGTTCGAATGAACCGATTGTGGGAAATACAAAGACCTGCCCAAGCAGATTGAAACAGTTCTGCTATTTCATCACAAAACTCCTGCGGTTGTTTGCCTACTTTTTCCGCTGACTGGGCTACTTTCGCCCCGTGCTCATCAGTGCCAGTTAAAAAATACGCGGACTCGCCGCAAGCCCGATGAGCCCGCGCCACAACATCAGCAACAAGTGTAGCATACGCATGCCCGATATGGGGCTTGTCATTGACATAATAGATCGGCGTTGTAATAAAAAATTCATTCTCTTTCATACTGGTTAGAATATCAAAAAAGAGAGCTCATGTACAGCTCAACGATGCGAAGACGCCCCATCGGGGCGTCTCTACAATATAGTGCAGTGGAGACGGGGCGTTGCCCCGTCTCCACTATATGAAAACAGGGCAAGAATGACGACAAACTCACCTTTTTCTACAATATTTGGCACAATTTCTTCAATCGTGCCGCGATACACGGTTTCAAACATTTTTGTCAACTCCCTGCATACAATAACATGACGATCACCAATCAACGGCTTAAGTTCGTTCAACGTTTTTTTGATTCTATGGCAGGATTCATAAAAGACGGCTGGATAAGATGATTCGGCAATGTTAGCAAGAAAGGTTTTGCGCCCTTTTTTATGAGGGATAAAACCCCAAAATACAAATCGATCTGTACCAATACCGGCAACTGAAAGAGCGGCAGAAAGAGCGCTTGGTCCGGGAACGGAAACAACCTCAATCCCAGCCATAATTGCATGATGAACAAAGATATTCCCAGGATCAGAAATACCTGGTGTCCCGGCGTCAGTAACCAATGCCGCATGCTCACCATTTTTCAAACGCTCTATAATCATTTCAATCTTTTGAGATGAACTGTGATGATGACAACTTACACACTCTTTTTTTATATCATACATTCCCAAAAGTTTATGCGTAACCCGCGTATCCTCGCATAATATAAAATCAACCTCGCGCAATATTCGCAAGGCCCTCAATGTAATATCTTCTCTGTTTCCAATGGGAGTGGCTACACTATACAGCATACTATGCATCTTCTTCTTTATCTTCCTTTTCAAACACATCTCTTAAAAACACTGACGCGGCAGTTACCAACGGGATCGCAATAATAGCGCCGGCAATACCTGCAATTTTCCCGCCAACCAATACAGCAACAATACTGACAATCGGATTCAATCCGACTGCTTTCTGCATGATCTTTGGCACAATAACATGATTTTCAAAAAACTGAATAATGTAATATAACCCTCCAACTAATATCACCTTCACAATGTCACCCTGCGCAAGCACAAAAAACATTGCAACCAAGGCGGAAAAAATCGGCCCTAAAAATGGAACTATCTCAAAAATCCCGGCAATCAAAGCAAGCAGTAAACTATACGGCACACCTAAAATAGTAAGCCCAAGCCAGGTGAAAGCAAAAATAATAAAAGATAAAATAATCTGACCCCGTAACCATAACCCCATTTTCGTCTGAATCCGAGAAAGTAGTTGTGTTAAATAGGGTTGAATTTTATCAGGAGTAACCGCGCGTAAGGCACGTTTCATGCCGCGATCTTCCACAACCAAATAAAATGTCAGCACCAATACCAAAACAAACATCGCAACCGAGCCGATCACACCGCTTGCCGCGGAAAAAAGATTGCTCGGGTTTGTCCATTTATTGATTTGGTCAGACACACCCTGCAATGACTGATGAAGCGTATCAGATGATTGCGTATTCTGCGGAGTTGACAGTTGAAAATTCCCAATGACAGTTTGAACGCTTTCGTAATATTTAGGAAAATAGGTAGTTACCTGATTCACCTGCTCGCGCAAGGCAGGGATCAGTTGAACAAAAATCAATATAATGATTGAAAAAAACGCAATATACATGACAAGCATTCCCAACCATCGAGGCATTTTCCGCCGCTCAAACCAGTCAACCCATGGATCAATGGCTGAAGCAAAAATCAGCGCCAAAAAAAGAACCAATACAATATCTCTCACAATATACAAAAAAACCAATGCCAAAAGCACGATCACTATTTTAACAATCGTGAGAGATGAAATCGTAACAGTATAATGTTTTTCAGGCATACCCTGTTTTATGCCAAATATGGTATTCGGCAACAACCCCTAATAGTATATCGCAGATAAGATTGAGCCACAATACTTTGTAAAAACGCGTAGAAACGGGGTTAACCCCGTCTCTACAACTGCAACAGCGGATGAAACTGCTGTGTGTCTTCAAACGGACCGATAATGGCAAGAGCGAGTTTATTCTTTTTCAACAATTGCATGCTGACTCGCTGAATATCAGCACGGGTTACTCTATCAATTTCTGCAAGAACTTCTTCCGGGGTCTTGATTTCATTGACTAATAATTTTCGCGTTCCAAAAAACTGGGCAATGCTTAACGAATCCTCAACCTGTAACATAGTACTGCCGCGCACGCCTTCTTTTGCTTCTTTTAATTCTTTAAGCGTTACCCCCTTGGTTTTCAAGCGGTTTAATTCTTTCAAAATCAAGCGTATCGCCTCATGGATTCTGCTTTTATCCAATCCAGCCCGAACATACCATGATCCGGCATCTGCGTACGAGTCAGCAGAAGATCGAATATAATAACACAACCCTTGCCGTTCGCGGATATTAATGAATAGCCGTGAACTCATTGATCCCCCTAAAATACGATTCGCAACAGCAAGCGCAAACCGATCTTTATGCGTATAGGATATGCCCGGCACGCCCATCACCAAGTGCACCTGTTCTGTGTCTTTGAATTTCACTGCGACCTGCGGTTTAGCAAGAGTGTTGATATATGAAGATCGCTTTAGTCGGCGTCCATTCGCCTGTTTTTTGTTAAACATTTTTTCAATATCTTTTTTTAAGTGTTCTTTTTCAGGAACCCTTCCAGAAACAACCAACAATACATGGTGCGACGCGTACCAACTTTTTCGATACGCAAGAATGGTGTTGCGCGTCATTCCTGCAATACTTCTTTTTGTACCGATGACAGACCGACCCAAACAGGTGGCATCGTCAAAAAGCGTTTGTTCGAACAAATCCTCGGAAGACATCATTGGGTTGTCTTCATACATGTTGATTTCTTCCAAAATCACTCCTCGCTCCCGCTCGATTTCTTCTGCCGCAAACAGCGGGTTGTATAGCATATCGGAAAGCACATCAAACGCAAGGCATAATTTTTCATGCTGAATTTTGATGTAATAGGCAGTATGATCTTTGCTCGTATACGCGTTAAACTCCGCGCCAACAGCGTCCAATGTACGGGAGAGTATTTCCGTATTAGGATATTTTTTTGTGCCCTTAAATAACAGATGTTCAATAAAATGAGACACTCCTGTGTTTTTTGCGTTTTCTTCCCGCGAGCCGACGTTTACCATCATCATGACACTTGCGGCCTGCGTTTCATGCTGGGGAATCACCAGCACTTCTATTCCGTTTGATAATTTTTCTAAATAGTACATATTCGATGCAATTGTAGAGACGGGGTTAACCCCGTCTCTACGACTTACAATGCGTCATACTCCATTGTGTATCAACTACTAAAATTTTGAAGCTTCTCTTGTATATATAATTTCAATTCATCAATTGCAACTCTCTCCTGCTCCATGGTATCGCGATGGCGGACAGTTACTTTGTTGTCTTCTACGCTTTCAAAATCAACAGTAATACACAACGGCGTGCCGATTTCATCCTGCCTGCGATACCGCCGTCCGATAGAACCGGATTCATCGTACTGTATAACCCACTGCTTGCGCAATGTCGCGCAGATATCATGCGCAATCTGCGTTAATGGCTCTTTTTTTGAAAGCGGAAAAATTGCCGCTTTTACCGGCGCGATACTCGGATGAAACTTCAAGACCACTTCTGCGTCTTTATTCGCTGAAGTTGTCATGCTTCTGCCTCCTTCAATCACTGTATATGCGTTCAAGAGCGCGGCAAGCATCAAACGAGATACGCCAACTGATGGCTCTATCACAAACGGAATATATTTTTCTCCTGTTGCGGGATCAAGATATTCCAATTTCTGACCAGAATATGTACTATGCTGGGTTAAATCATATGCTTGCCGATTAGCAATACCCCATAATTCCTTAACGCCAAACGGGTATTCGAATTCTATATCAGTGGTTGCCTTGGAATAAAAGCACAGCTCTGCTTTTTCATGATCGCGAAAATGGAGATGTTCTTTTTTCAATCCAATATCATTAATGAGAAAATCCATACAAAATGTCCGCCAATAGGCAAACCATTCGTCATCAGTCCCGGGCTTTACAAAAAACTCCAATTCCATTTGTTCAAACTCGCGCACACGAAAAATAAAATTGCGAAATGTAATTTCATTACGAAACGCCTTGCCGATTTGCGCAATGCCAAACGGAACTTTTGCACGCATCGCCTTTTGTACATTATCAAAGTTAACAAAAATACCTTGCGCTGTTTCCGGCCGCAAATACACACTATCCGAATCCTCTTGCGTAACTCCCACATGCGTTTGTAACATACCGTTAAACTGCCTTGGTTCTGTCAATTCACCGTTACATTCAGGACATTGAGTAACGCCCTCTTCTTGTAAATGATCCGCGCGAAATCGTTTATGGCAACTCTTGCATTCGGTCAATGGCTCTACAAACGATTTCACATGGCCGGATGCCTCCCAAATTTTTGATGCCATTAAAATCTGTGAGTCCAATCCATACACATCATCACGCTCCTGCACGATTTTTTGCCACCACTGTTTTTTTATGTTATTGGCAAGTTCAATCCCCAACGGTCCTAAATCATATACCCCTGCCATACCGCCATATAGTTCTGATGACTGAAAAATAAACCCCCGCTGTTTTGCAAGCGAAACAATAGTTTCCATACGATCTTGTTCTTGTGGCATATGCGTAGTGCCTAAAAATAACCTAAAACATTCTTACTATACCCAGTTAAGAACAAAAAAACAAGAGAGTCGCACTATACCGCGTACCCTCTTGTATATCGAGTTCACTGTGCATTGAACCCGAATAGAACATATCTGCCACATTGGTTGCATCGAAACCCTACCACCTTCCCTTTTTTGATTTCCAATTGCAGGGTATTACTTTTCCCGCAATGCTGACACTCGTTTGTGCCCGATGAATAACTGCTATTGGCTCTTTTCCCTTCGCGAGGCGGAAACAACACCCCCCATAACCATGCTATTTGCTGTCTCATAGCAACTCCTTCCTCTAAATCAACTGTACCACGACTGATAAAAAAGAAAAGCGTTCTCACTTAAAAAGCGAAAGATATGTCTCTATATTATTCAACGTTGCAAGGCGTAAAGCAAGTGGTTCTTGGGATATAAAAAGATGACGCAGATACGCTTTTGTATATGTCCGCAGTTCTTCTAATTGCGAATCAGAATGTATTGGAGAAAAATCGTTTTTATATTGTTCATTGGTAATGGAGGTGGGGGCGACAGAGGGAAGATACAACCTTCCATGCCGGGCCTCGCGAGTTGGGATCACGCAATCAAACATATCAATCCCCTTTTTATATGCTTCGATCACTTGTTCCGGCTTTCCCACACCCATTAAATACCGCGGTTTATCTTCCGGCAAAATCGGAATCACCCAATCAAGAACTTTACGCGCTTCTTCCCACGGCTCGCCAACCGATACCCCGCCAATCGCATACCCGTCAAACGGCATATCAACCAATGTTCGCGCGCATTGTTCACGCAAATCCTGATACATCCCACCCTGAACAATGGCAAACAGTAAATAATCGCCTTTATTTTTTTGTTTATACTTTAACGAACGCTCGGCCCATCGCAGAGTGCGTTCCATATCCTGCCCTGCTTTTTCATGTGTACATGGATATTCAGAACATACATCCAACACCATGCGGATATCAGAACCGATTGTGTCTTGAATTTCCAAAACTCGCTCCGGAGTAAAAAAATGCTTTGCTCCTGAAATATGATCGCGAAATTCCACACCGTTGTTAGTTATACGAACAAGAGATTTCTCTATCTGGAGAGACGGAGTTAACCCCGTCTCTCCATGACTGCTATGACGCTTTATCCTGCCTAACGAAAATACCTGATAGCCACCGCTATCAGTTAAAATCGGCTTATCCCATTTCATAAAGCCATGCAACCCGCCTGCCTCTTTTAAACACTCTTCCCCGGGGCGCAAGTACATATGATAGGTATTGGAAAGAATAATGGTTGCTCCTAATTGCTCAAGGTCGCGCGTTGTCAGTGACTTTACCGCCCCTTTTGTTGCAATAGGCATGAAGAAGGGGGTTCGCAATTCTCCATGTGGTGTTATGATTGCCAACTTTCTTATCATATCTATCAATGCATCGAAATAAAAAAGCAAAAATTAAAAATTAAAATGACAATGTAAATATTGTAAAACATTCTTTAGTATTTACATTAAATTGCTCGATCATCTCCTTGTTGCGGTTGAGGCGCGGTAATAACTGCCTCTTGCAATTCGCTGGTATACTTAAGCGGAGCTTGAATATCAGGCGATTGCGCCTCAAGTCGCGCTTGAGCTGTCACCTTAAATTCCGTAATCGTAGCATCAAGAGGAACATCTAAAATATTCACAGAAAAGCTCATAGCCGCGCCATCATTGGTGTTGAATGTCTCAAGTTGAGACAACTCCTCTTTTGTCCATGTCAAGGTGAGCGATCCTTGTGCTTTTTTCATACTCGGAGTTGAACGTGGGAATCTAAAACTATCACTGTCTATGATCCCTTCTTCATCCTCAATAACAACTCTTAAAATTCCGTCTTTCAACACAATATCACTGTGGTTCGTCAGTACCACGGTATAGGCAAGCTCGCCGCCAAATTGCAATACATCAGAGGTTGATGTTTGAGAAAGCTGAAGATCAACATCAGGAGTAACAAATGTGGCAATATGAGACACCTGTGCTTGAATAATAAATTGATCATTTTCAACAATCCCGACTTGAGCGACAAACTCAAGAGCTTGGTCGCGTTTGCCTGCAACTGTGCCTTTTATGGTAATAACCCCTTCCTGACTTGGAGTCAATACACCTTGCTCCCAATCATTTTCCCTCGATGGTTCAGGCGTTTTACTGATAATACCCAATCCTTGCGGAGGGACAAGCCGGACCACAATGCCCTGCATATCAGCCGAACTGGTATTGATATACTTCACGATATAACTCACTTCTTGGCCGTCAATAAATGATGACGGAGCATCCACAGTCATAACAATCACTGAATTTTTGATTTCTGTTTCAAATTGCGCCTTTTTGCTGAATCTTGAATGAAAATTAAGCGGAGTATACGAAAGCGTCGCTTGTAGTTCTTTTTTTTCACCAACCGAACCTATCACCTGTCCGATAATCTCAAGTTTCTTTGTTTCCCCTGGCTCCAAAGACCCAACTTTCCAAATCGTATTATACGAATTCACCGGCTGATCAGGCGCGCTTCTTAAAAAAATAAACTGATCAGAGTAGCGAAGCACTAATTCAAGGTCGCGCACAAGCACGTTCTCATTATTCGTATACACAACAGTAAAACGCGTTTCTTCGCCCGAGGCAACTTGCGCATTCCCCTCCAACGCAACCGATACGCCACTTTCAAATTTCCCATCAGGCAATAATTTTACTGAATTAAAATTCACTTGCGAATTTTTTATAACATACACCCATACAAACCACGAACCGACGCTCACAACTAATAACGCGATCACCCATACCGTTATCACATGCCATACTCCCGGCGCTTTCTCAAGTTTGGTAAAGTCCTCTTTTGTCCCACCCTGTTCTTGATAGATTTCTTTGAGCGCTGTGTTTTCTAATTTTTCTTGTTCAGGCGAAACGAGATTCTCCTGAACGAGTATTTCATTGCTGGTTGATTCTTGTTTCTGTTTCTTGTTTTGAGACATAGAATATAAAAATACAAAATTCAAAGCACGAAATTCGAAACTTATAAAATCCTAATGAACTACAGGAGAAAAAACCGCGCGATGAAAAAGAATACTGCGAGGAATGACTGCGTCTCCAAGGCAGTATTGATAATAATGTAAAATAAGGCGTGCAATGCCTCTGTCTTCAGGTGATAGTGTATCACGCTTGCGCCAAATCGCCAACGGCGCAGTCATTAAAAAATGGAGCGTTTCAAGGCCTTCTCTGCTTGTTGGCCACATAACAGCAGAAACACCCTCTTTCATGCATTCATTACACACAAATCCTGCTTCGATAAAATGAAAAAAAGACGCTTGTGCTTGAGCTCCTGACAACTCTGTTTTACACCGCACGCATGCAGTCACGTGAGGAGCAAATCCCAGCAGAGCCATCAATTTCCAAATAACATGGTAAATCAACATGGGAGGGTGATCAGAATCGTTATTCAACGCATCAAATGCTTGGTGAATATGAGTATACACGGCATAATCCTCAAATCCTGATTTTGTAAGAAGATCAACTGCTTCAGCAATAACACCAGCGCACGCAAGTCCGGAAAGCGTTGTTTTAAGCGTTGAAAACGCATCTAATGTAATGCTTTGTGTCAAAACATCCCACCGCCTGCCATCGGCAACCATCAACTTACTGACTGTGTATGGCTCAAGGTGGCCGGCAAGCTTGGAAAGTAATTTTCCAGTCCCCTTGCCTATCACATCAATTTTGCCATGCTCTTTGGTATAAATCGTAAAAATCCTATCAAAATCACGATAGGGATAATATTTTAACACAATCCCTTCAGTGATGTAGGTGGACATATAATGACATGTAACACGTAACAAGTTGTTATGTGTTTTTTGTTATGTGTTTTTTGTTTTTTATCGTCAACCGTACACTCATGTTTTCCCCATCTATGTCCAACTCTTCATCACCAGTGCCTGCGACTATATCACTCGCAATCACCGCCCACTTGATATCCTTGGCATATAATGCCAGCACTCCGCGAAGCGCATCAGAATCAGTCGAATATTCAAGCACAATAGAATCATTGATTGTTAATTTCTTTTTTTTGCGAAGCGCGTTAATTTGGCGAGTCAACTCACGCACATATCCTTCTTGTCGCAATGATACGTCTATCACAGTCGAAAGCGCGATGACATGGTTCTGCCCGATCCATCCTTCTCCCTGCGGCCACGCATCCTCACTCTTTAGGGTCACTTTTTTTACATTAACGCGGTCGGCAATAATATCACGCAAATCATCAGAAATATCATCCGCTATCACCAATTCCGATAATGGTTGACGGACCTTAATTTTTGCTTCAGCTCGCAACGCAAGCGCATGATCAATAATCTCCCACACGCGGGACATATCAACCAAAACCCCATCCCGATCACTTGAAAAACTCGGCCAGTCAACGCCATGCACCGAATCTGCGCCAACAATATCACGGTATACATATTCCGCGATAAACGGAGCAAATGGCGCAATCAATTTTGCGAATTCCATTAACACATATCGCAAGACCTCTTTTGACTCCTCATTCCCTTCACGAAACCGATCACGGCTCAACTGAATATAGCCAGTTGAAAGATCGGTCATATATTTCTCAATTTCACGCGCGGCAGTCACTACCTGATATGATTCCAAATGAGAAGTGACCATATCTATTGTTTCATTCAAACGAGCTATAATCCACTTATCTAAAATATGATGAGGATCTAACCTCGACACCTGACCTCCAGCACCCGAAACCTGGTAGAGTTGATAAAATGCCAAACAGTTGACCAAGGGGATAAACATTCTTCTTTGCACTTTTTTCAATTCTTCTGCATCAAACCGAATCGGCGTACCTGGCTGGCTGACGGTATAAAAATACCATCTGATAGTATCAAAACCGAACTCATCGCCTAATGCGATCGGATCCACCACATTGCCTTTTGATTTTGACATCTTTTTCCCGTGCTTATCCAATACATGGGCAAAGGTAATGACATTTTTATACGGCGATTCCAATCCCAAAGCAGTTGCAATGGCTTGCAAGGTATAAAACCACCCACGCGTTTGGTCAATCGCCTCGCTGATGTAATCCGCCGGATATGGGATACGACCAGCAATATTCGTATCATTCGCGTACATTCGTGTATTGGCGTCGTATTTCTGAAACGGATAATGATATTGCGCAAATGGCATTGCGCCAGAATCAAACCATACATCAACCACCTCTGGCACACGCTTCATCTGCTCGCCGGTATCAGGATGAGATAATTCCACTTCATCAAGATACGGCCGGTGATAATCCTTTTCAGCTATCTTGCCACGGAAATGTTCAATCGCTTCCCGTATCGCATCTTTTTTCTCTGCTTGGTTTCGCGTCAATCCCAAAAATGTTTCCTCACCGTTCTTAGTAACCCAAATCGGCAATGGCGTACCCCAATATCGATCGCGCGATAATGCCCAATCCTTCACATTCTCAAGCCACTCTCCCATTCTGCCGTCACGGATATATTCAGGAACCCAGTGAACACTTTTATTGTTCGCTATCAGCTGATCTTTCACCTTTGTCATTGCAATAAAATACGATGGCTTTGCATAGTACAGTAATGGCGTTTCGCACCGCCAGCAAAACGGATAATCATGTTCATAATCCTCGATGCGCAATAATCTACTTCGTTCTTGAATATCTTGAGTGATCACGCTATCCGCATCTTTTGCAAATAGTCCTTTCCCAGGCACATCTGCGCTGATAGCGCCTGCAAGATCTACGGTCTGAAAAACAGGCAAGTTCTCCTTGATCCCTACTTCGTAATCATCTTCGCCAAAAGCCGGAGCAATATGAACGATACCTGACCCATCCGTTGTGCTGACAAATTCCGCTCCAATAACGTGATACGCAAAAGTCGTATCCTGTGCCAAAGCGCTCATATCATAGAGTGGCTCGTAGACAATCCCTATCAATTCCTTTCCTAAAAACGTTTTTTCAACTTTATACGGCTCTTTCCCAAATACACCAGCAACCCTGCTCAATGCTAACACATAATACTGATCTATTGATGTTACAAGCGCATATTCAATGGTTGAATTCACTGCTAACGCGACATTGCCCGGCAATGTCCATGGAGTCGTGGTCCATGCAATACACTCCACCTGATCAATCCCCCAATCAACAGGAATATTTTTGATTGGAAATGTTACATATACCGACGGCTCTTTAATTTTTTTATACCCTAATGCAAGTTCGTGCGATGACAATGCTGTGCCACACCGCGCGCAATACGGCATCACTTTGTGTCCGCGATACAAAAATCCTTTTTTCCATAATTCTCCCAGCACCCACCACACGCTTTCGATATATTCATTTGTATATGTGATATAAGGAGTATTCATGTCTAACCAATATGCCATGCGCTCTGTTAAAACCTCAAAATCATGCTGATACTCCCACACGCTTTCTTTACACTGCTTATTAAACTCGATGATACTCTGCCGCGAGTCATGTGGTACAATATTTTCTATCTGTTGTTTGCCTGATATGTTTAATTTTTTTTCCACCTGCAATTCAACAGGAAGTCCGTGCGTATCCCAACCGGCTTTACGCTCTACATGATACCCTTGCATGGTTTTAAACCGCGGATATACATCTTTAAACGCGCGCGCCAGCACATGATGAATTCCGGGCTTGCCATTTGCAGTAGGCGGACCTTCATAAAATACAAAGTCGCCAGACGGAGCGTCTTTGTGAACTGTTTTTGAAAAAATATCGTGCTTTTTCCAGTATTCCAAAATATCTTTTTCAATGTGAGGAAAATTTGGGATAGACATAGACGTCATTGTTACATTGTTGGATTATTGAATACCAGCTAACAATAAAGCAACTATACCACTATACCATGCTTTTTCAATAAAAAAGACATGGAGAGGATACCATGACTGTTTACCATAAACATATAATTTTTTCAATAAAACTATCGCTCCCTCTCCTTGATAAGAAGAGGGTTGGGGTGAGGGTATACACTCCCTATTATTCATCCAACCGTACCGCGTTGATCATTTTCTCAACAGCCGCATTCATACCTGAAGAAAGCGCATGTGTCCATGACCCGCTTTCATTGGCACCTGTCTCATAAATCTTAATTCCAGCAACATGTGATTGTTCCTGTTGTTGAATCAGCTCGCGCGCGACGATACGCTCCTGCGCGCGATTCCACTCATCACCCACTTCTCCGACTTTTTGCCATATGACTTCAGTTCCGGCTATAATCCGGGCAACAAAACCCTGCGATGGAGGTTGAACTCCTTGAAAAAATCCAATACTGCCTAAAAACGCGGTTACTGCAAGAATACCAATCAATGAACTTATCAACACTCGCTCTAAAACCGTTTGATTCAACACCAACCTCGTAAACAGCATGCATACCGCGCCGATACGCACCCAAAAAGAAAAAGAATGCTTTGGCGGTTGCGGCACACACATACCCACTGTCTTCTGTGATATATTTTGTACTATTAGTTCTGCCTCAGAGTGTACTTGTTTCTTGTTTTGTGTGTATTGTACTGGTGATGTGTATTCTTGTTTTTTCCCGCCAGGAACGGATCCGCCTTTGGCGAAATTATTTGTTTTTTGTCCACTTGCATTGTACGCTTCTTTTTTTTGTTCCCATGACGATTGATCAATATAATCATCAACCCATGCGCGGGTTGTTACCCACGAGCGGCCCTGTTTCACTGCTTTTAATTTCCCCTGACGAGCGCGCAGAGAAAGATATTCTTGGGAATATGGCGTACCCTGCGCCGCTTGAGTTAAAGAAATATATTCTGTTGATTGTTTTTTTTGTGGCATAAAAAGTATCGGGTAAATTTTCTTTTTTATAGTATATCACCTCTTTACACATACCAACATATCATTTGTCCACACTGCATGACTCATTATTGCTATATTGTTACATTGTTGTATTGTTATTATTGATAAATGAATGTAAGACCTCCCCTCTCCTTGGTAAGGAGGGGAGACGCGTCGGTTCCCTCTCTTTTAAGAAGGAGAGGGTTAGGGTGAGGTATCCCCTCCTTTTTAAGGAGGGGGGAGAAGTGGCGGTATTCTCAATATGCCAACTATTGCAACAAACAAAGAAGCTCTGCAGAATTACGAAGTTATGGAAACATCTGAAGCAGGGATTGTGCTCACCGGGCCGGAAGTGCGGAGTGTTAAGCGCGGGTCAATCCAATTAAAAGGGAGCTATTGCTCCTTGGACGGCAAAGGAGAATTATTTTTAAAAAACGCCCACATCTCCGCGTATAAGCCAGCGGCATCGGTTCAGCGTGATTACACACCAACGCACCGCAGAAAACTTTTACTTTCAAAACAGGAACTGCGATCGCTGATTGGAAAACTTCAAGCAAAAGGAATCACACTGATCCCCTTGCGCGTCTACACCACGCGCGGGCTTATTAAAGTGGAGCTTGGGTTGTGCAGAGGCAGAAAGACATACGACAAACGCGAACAAAAAAAGAAAAAAGATATCGAACGCGATGTCAAAAGAGAGTTGCGGAAAAAATAATGTAGAAATAAAAAAACACCCCATAATGGGGTGTTTTTTATCAATTACTCAATGCTCTTTACAATCTTTGTAAATACTTCGGGATGATTTTTTGCAATATTGGAAAGTACCTTTCTATCCAATTCAACATTCTTTATTTTCAGCGCGTGGATAAACTTTGAATACGATAGCCCCAATGGTCGCAGTGCCGCGTTCAGGCGGATTTGCCACAGCCGACGGAATGTGCGCTTTTTCTTTCTGCGATCATTATATGCGTGCTGACCAGCTTTCATGACTGCGGTTTTCGCAAGTTTTATCTTATTTTTTCTCCCCCAACTAAAACCTTTCGCGCGCTTCATAATGCCAGCGCGGCGTTTTGTGTGCATTGTTCCTCGTTTAACTCTTGGCATACTCATTAAAGGCGACACCAATACGCGAATGTCACACGAATGACACAAATCTTCGCGTCATTCGCGTGTATTCGTGTATTGATGTCTCATTATATTACTAACTGTACGGCAATAACTTTTTAAGATTACCTGCTATCGTATCGCTCACAAGTCCATCACGGCGTTTATTTCGTCTTGCCTTACCGGTCTCTCGTGAATTAAAATGGTCCTGACCTGCGGTTCTGTGAACCATCTTGCCACTCTTTTTAACTTTCACCCGCTTTACAGCGGCTTTATGTGTTTTGAGTTTCATTTTCGGCATATACTACGCATTAAATGCGACACCGATACACAAATGACACAAATATTCGCGTCATTCGCGTGTATTCGTGTATTGGTATCGCATTAGTCACTTTTTGCTTGTAAAATCATAAACAATTTCGGGCCTTGTGATTGAAGTGGCGTATCAATAGTTGCGTCCTGTGAAAGCATATCGCTAAAGATATGAAACACCTCCTCTGCTCGGTCCCGATGCGCCTTCTCTCGACCGCGCATCACAATTTCAGCTTTCACCTTATGTCCTTTTTCAAAAAATTTCAAGGCCTGCTTCTTGCGAACCTCTAAATCATGCTCTTTCATCCCCACAGAAAGCCGCACTCCCTTTACTTCAACTGCCTTTACTTTTGCCTTTTGCTTTTGCCGTTTTTTCTGCTCTTGATAGTTAAAACTGCCCCAATTCTCAAATTTGCATACCGGTGGCACTGCAACAGGCGATACTTCTATCAAATCATATCCCCGCTCTTCTGCCAATGACAAGGCATCTCGGGTTTTCATAACCCCAAGATTATTTCCCGCTTCATCAACAACCCGTACTTCTGGAACGCGAATACGATCATTCACTCGAAATAATGGCTGTTGTATCTGGCGTCTTTTATAATGACTAACTCGACGTATTCTCATCTCGATTCTTGATCATTTGAAGTAGGAATATCCTCCCACCCTATTGATCGTAAAAAATGGTGTAATTGATGTTTTAATTGCCGTCTCCCTTTACTAGTTTTAAGAAATTGCTCCCGAACAACCGCATCAATTTTCAATATATACACTTCGTAGTATACCAATTTCAATGGTCTTCGCCCCTTCGTTGATATAACCATGCCTTGGTTGTGAACATGGACACGATTTTTGAGATCTGATGAACTCCCAATATAGAAACCATTATCCTTTGTGCTATGAAGAATATACACATAATACATAGCATTCTATCTATTGGCACGGGGACCTGGCACTCCGCTTCGCTTCGGCCTGGGCATGGCACTTCTCCCTTCTTCAGGTGCTCACACTATAATAACCTACTTGTGGCTTGCCGCGGTCTTGGCCCCGTCACTTCGTTCGCTCATGCTCACTTCGGACAGGGCACGACACTCGCATATATTATTCAAACTTCAACGCTCTATCAAATGCTTCTGGCTTGCCACGACCGAGCCATCGAAAATGGCGAGTGTCGTGGAGATGGCGGGAATTTCACCCGCGTCTAAACAGTGTTTCATTTTTGGTGTGCCATCAGAGAGCATCTTTAAAATTTTGCGGAAAATGGTTAAAGATGTTCAAAAAAACATTTCCGCTATCACCGATCAAGGGGTCAAAAGCGCCACGATGACAAGCACTTTCCAATCACCATGGTTGGCGCCAGTGATTCGCTATGGTGACTCGCGAAGCTGACGGCATGTCACTGTTTAGGCGACAGCTGGTGCGAATGAAAAACCAGCAAAAGCTGATTTCACGCGCGCGACAAGATTCTTGGCATTTGTCGGCTTGGTTAAGAGATTAACGAGCGATCAACCACGCTCGAATGGCCAAAATATGAAACAATCTGCTTATCGAATAATACCATCCCCATGTTTGTGGGCTATTCGTAAAGATTCGTGATGTATTCGTGGCGAAGTATAATAAAAAACAACCCTGCCGTCAAGCCCATCGAGCAAAAAATAGGTTATTCCAAACTAAACTCAACTAACTCTTTTTTTATCTTTTTCTCACTCACCTCAACCCCGGGCATAAAAACCACCTTTTCATCATATTTGACATCATCAAAATACGCTAATTGTATTCTAAACAATTTACTGTTAAATTGTGTGCCAAATATGGATTCAGCTTGTTGTACAATCTCCTGCAACGAATGATAACCTTTCATAATAAAACGCAAATCAACATAATCCTTCCACTTTGCCCGCCGACCTAAAGCGTATGCTTTCATCGCGGCCAACGTGACTAAATTTGGCATTTTGATTATACCCTCAAAATCTTCCGTGTATGCTATATCAAATGGATAATGATAAAACGTAACTTTTACATCCCCCACTAAAAAGGTTAATTCTCCTGATTTATCAACAATAACGTGGCTTATTTTTACAACTCGTTCAATTTTTTTCTTAAGAGCGGATGTCCTAAACTCCTTGTTTGAAAATAAATCAAAATCAATTGATTCTCTATGACCAATGTGTAAAGCGATAGCAGTACCTCCAACCAACCCATATTCTTTCCTCATGTACTTTAACAACGGCAATAATGCTACCTGTTCGTCTGTGAGTATTTCCTTATGCATATTTATTAAAATACAAGGCAAAGTAATGCTTTACTTCCGCCCGATAATTTTGCCGACCCATTTTTGAGGGTTTGGATTTTTCACGAAAAATTTTAGCAACTTTTTTGATGCCTAAAATCTTAATTAATGTCTGCACGTCATCCCAATCCCCATAATTCAGAGTTGCCTCCACAATGGACTCTGCCTTTAGTTTATCGTAATCCTTTACCCACCAAATAAGATGTTTTCTTTCTTTAATAAAATCATGAATGGTCATAGTCAAATACATCCTTTTCTAATTTTTCTGCTTCTTTCAAAAAAAATTTCTTCCAATGATTATGATTAAACGGTTGTACCATGCGCGGATAATCTTTCAATTTTTGCGCCTGAATAAACTGTGTCCCCAATTGAAGCGGGTCAATATGCCAGTCGAATTTTATCTTTGCTTTCTTCGTAATATCTGAAAGTGAAAATGGATACGTCTGCAAAATAAAAAAAAGATCAATAAAATCCCTGGCCGTTAAGCGCTGGTATATGGTAAAAAGTTTATTCACCGCTAAATCTATAATACTCTCAACCCGTATCCCCTCCTGCTGGAGAGGATTTTCAATCGGAGAAAACGGGAAATAGGTGAATTCCATTTTGAGTATTTCACTGTTTTTAAGCGTCAAAAAATAGATATGACGGTTAAAGGTATGCTGAAAATCAATGTCAGTGATTGCAAGTTCTTTTCGTAAAGATGTCAAAAAAACATGGATCATCTCAGGGTCAACTTCTTCTTGTGAGAACAAATCAAGATCTTCGGAAAACCGATGATGCAAATAAAACCCTGCCAAAGCGGTACCGCCGGTTAAAACAAACTGGTCATTTATATCTTTAGCTTGAGATATTTTTTTAATGACTTTTCTTTGGGATGCGGTAAGAATTTTCTTTGTCATGGATAAAAAGGTTAAGAAACTCCCGCCGGTGAGGATCAATGTTCAGTGTATCCCAGTACTTGCGAAGTTCTTGCATAGAGAGCTTTTCTTTGCCAATGCCAAAATTAATTAGCTGTTCAAGTCGCCATTTAGCATACTGTTTTTTACCTTTTTTCAGCGCTGTTGTATCTGTAGACCAATTGTACATAAAATGTATTCTAAACCACCCCTATCCCCTCCTTTTAGAGGAAGGATATTTACCTGTATTATAGCATAGAATTGAAATTTTAGACAATAACGTATTATCAAAAATAGGGCTTATTTTAGCTAATCTCTGGTTGTTGACAATAATTACAAGATATGGTACTATGGCATGTTTTCTGAAAACTGAAGTTGAGAGTTGATCAAACGTGCGGTGTAAGGCCTTGTGTCGTACATCGCGCGCTCTGATGAGCTCTTAATACATGTAAGAATAGTACAAATCACGAAAAAACTGATACATCCAAGATATTAAGCGATTGTGAGTTGCGTGACTTGTACTTATTTTCATTCAATTGGTGGGCGACCTCACCCTAACCCTCTCCTTATAAAGGAGAGGGAAACGAATCCCCCCTTAAGAGGGGAACGACGCGCCTCCTTCCTTGAGGAAGGTGGCACCCGCAGGGTGACGGAAGGTGTTACCACTAATTGACTTGCCCAGTCCTCGTGACTGGGGCTCACTTCATATCTGATAATACACAACCGATATTCGTATCATTTGCATGAATTTGTATATTTGCGTCGCATTTGTCAGATAAAAAGTGGGACTTTCGTGAGCGTGGGTATGTTGCCTGCGCTTAATGCGTCGTTCATCGACAACGAGTTGAGGTTACGTTGTCCCCTACCTCAACTACACTTCACAACGCATCACGCAAGTGATGCGCTCTCGTAAGGAGCTTCAAAATGCGTCAAAAACTGAGTTTTCAACTCTACCTCATCAAGACCGGTGACGAGAGGAAAGACAAAGGAAACGGAACTGCGGAAGCGTTGCTCGTCGAAATCACGGACCTTGACCAAACGGGTCCGTATGAGTTGTACTGCGAGAATGGGATCATGGCCGAAGGCGACCGCGCAGCGATCCAGAAATTTCTCGAGGCGGAGGTTGCCAAGCAACCGACGGCCGAAGAAGAGCTTCTTGCCGAGACGCAAGACGAGCTCGCCACAAGGACGAGCGAGCTACGTGCTGTCCAGGGGACGGCACGGCAGATCGCCGGCGAGCGCGACGTGGCGGTTGCCCAGCGGGATGAATCCCGCCTCGGGCACGATCTGATCGTGAACAAGCTCGCCGAAGTCGCGAAAGCGAATGGCGAGCTCCAGGAGACGTTCGAGCAAACGTACGAGAAGCTCACCGACGCTCAGGCCGACGTGTTGTCGGCGAAAAGCGAGCTCAGGACCGCGAACGATGCCTTGGCTTGGATGCGTGCGCGGATGACAAACTTTCTTGGCATGATCGGCCTCACGGCCAATCTCATCAACGACTCCAACGCAGATCATAACGTAACAGCAAGGATCTACGAAATCAAACAACATACGGCCTGGTACTGCGGTGTCACTGGTCTCGTCGTCGGCGGGATCATCGTCGGCGCCATCTGGCTCTTCACGACGGCGTTCGACGGCTGTGCGGGGAAACCCAACAACCAGCCGCCGACACTGTCGGTTACGCCGACAGCGACGACGGTCGAGATCGGGAAGGTCGCGACGGTGTCCTACGATGTCACCGACCCTGACGACAAGAAGCATGACGTCGAGGTTGTGACCAGTCCCAAAATCGGGAAGGTCACAGTCGACCAGGAATCGAAGACTCTGACGTACACCTCCGATGGCATCAGCCTCGGGGATGATACGTTCCAGGTCGTCGCAAAAGACAAAGAGTCCACCTCACCCGCTATTGACGTCAACGTTACCGTCAACGCCGCTCCGGCGCCCACCCCACCCGCCACGACTGGCGGCGGTGGGACGACACCGCTGGCCGACGACTGGGATAAGGTAACGATCCCCGACGTGTCGGGGATCAAAGGACGCTAACAACCAAGGCAATGGCGTGGGGGAGGAGAAATACAACCCCACGCACTCTCTTAAGGAGTTCGACGAATGAAACGAATTTTCGTTCCGCTCTTCGTGTTTGGAATCGTGAGTGCCTCCTATGGTCAAGTGGACCCGGAGGCACGGTCGCGCACGGTGGTGTTGAAACAAGAGCTCGCAAAGCAAGGTGGCGCTCTGAACAACCTCGATACGCGGCTCACCGCCGTCGAGGGAAAACCGGCGCCGAAGACGCCAAGTTCAGGGCACGACGTTACAGCGCGACAAATGGCGTTGTGGCTCGCAGAACGAGCGTTTGTGCGGGATGGCTATACACCCGAAGCCGCACAGGCCGAAGCCGCCCGTGTGATCACGGGGGGACTCGGGAAAAACGCTCGTCTCCGCGAGTTGCGCGCGTATGCCACGGCATACGCACTCCGCGACCCATCGAAACTCATCGGCGACGTGGAGCGCAACGTAAACACAAAAATCGTCGGGTTGAAAACCGACGTCGACGCGCTTGCCGGACGCGTCGGAAAGAACGAAACGACCCTGACGGAACAGGGCACCAGCCTCGGCGTCGTCGAGACAGACTTGAAAGCCCTGAAATACGGGCTCAAGGCCACGATCAACGATGCGATCACGGCGAAGTGCGTCGGCTATTACACGAAAGCCGACGCCGACGCCGCGGTCACGAAGGCCATCTTCGAAGCAGTTACAAAGCTACAGACAGATGGTCTCATGACCAGTGCCAAGGAGGTTCGTGAGTTCGTCGGCGACGCTCTCGCGCCATACGCGAAGGGCGCCGAGCTCGCGGTAGTGCTCAAGCAAACCCTCGCGCTCACGAGCGAACTGATCGGATTCGTCCCCCACGTCAAGGTAGACGTAAGGGGATCCGACGATCACTACCGCGACGCGCGAATCGGCGAGCTGACCGCCATCGAAAACGCCCTCAAGGCGGCGATGGCACCGGACAAGCCGGCGGAGGCGACGACGCCTTCCGCCGCGGACGATCACGAACACGAAGCCAACCTCGAATTCGACTTCATCACCCAGTAGAGACCTGGGTGTATGCTACACATCGGATTGGAATGGAATCATACACAACGCTGTATTGAGACCACCAATCCGATTTTTTTATTTACGAAAAACATCCCCCTACCCTCTCCTTGGCAAGGAGAGAAAAATTCTAAAATGTCTCTCCTTATTTCCTATAAACATCTTTGCGATGACCAATAGTGACAAACAATGCAACGCCACTCTCTATAAAAACAAAAATTACTCGATACTCTCGAGTAATACGAAAAGAAAAGGCCATGTGCTAATCTACTAATTTTTTAACATGCAACCGCGAATCACGCCAATCGGCACAAAAAATATCTTCTTGTTTGTGGTACAATCCCTGAATATGCGCAGGAAGTTTATGAAATCTCTTACGAAATTCATCGGCATACAGAACTTTCATAACCTCGAAGATACTTTACCATTGTGCCAATCTTGTATACCTCGCTTAAACGATGACTTTAACGCCTGTGGTTGATCGTAATTGGCAAAAGCATCTTTAGGAAATTCTGAAGCGATCCCTTCTAACACGCGCACACTAAAATCATGCAAAGAAAGACCATATGATAAAGCTAACCCCTGCAATCGCCGAGCAGATTTAGGAGGTAATTTTATTGTTACTGTTTCCATACATCTTTTACTATACTACACAAATACTCCCTATGACAATAGTCGCAAGCATTACACAAAAGACGCTCCACCGGAGCGTCTCTACAATATCATCATGTTACGCGGCTTTGGAAAGATGTTTTGCAAGTTCTTGTTCAACAGTATCGAACACTAATTTGCTTTTTGGATCCAGATGCTCCACTATACCGGCAAGAACGCGCCAGCTATGCCATGACTGCTGATTTAATATATTCTTATTAAGCATATCTTGGGCAGAAAGCCCTAAAATATTTCTCACCCCGATTGCCGCATTTTTCCGCAATTTCGTGTCATCAGACAGTAAATTATTTATTAAACTTTGCGCGTTACCTTTATATTTTCCCAACGCATCAACTGAATCGATTGACGTATTCATATACTCAACCAACTCGGACTGTTTCACCGCTCCAACAACCTCTTGAAATGAGGCATCATCATGAATAATAGTATGAGCAGAATCAAGCCACTCCGGGGTAATAATTTTTTTAGCATCGTAGGTGAAAAGTTCTGCAATGGCTTTACCGTCATCATCGGAGACGGGGCGACGCCCCGTCTCTACAACACCAGCAATGGCACTGCTGGTTTCGTGATGCGCATTTGGGATGACATCAACAGTGCCGATGTCTTTATCAGTTCCTTTGATAGGATGATCTTTGAGCCATTCGGTATAATCGTGCAGTTCGTGACCACGCGCGCCGTTGGGCAGAACGTGACGGATTGAAATAATTTTTTCATTGCCCTTGGGGAGTTGCTCTAATACTACATCAGGTGTTTGCGGGTTGCTTGCGCCAAATTTGACGGCAATAATCTCTGGTGGTTGAGACCCCACCCCACCCTCCCCTTGTAAAGGGGAGGGAGACGACAATTCACCATGTGAAAAACGGGCGATGTCGTGCGGATCAGTAACAGGTCGCACCCATGCGTGATGATCATGCATTGTAATATGGTTCCATGGTCCGCCTTCATCTTTAGAAAGATGCTCAAGTGTTTTTGAAATAGTTCCAACATCAGCATCTTGATGAATTGCATGGAATGAAGTTAAAATATTTGCTTCTTCTGCGCCGATACTTCCTGATACCGGACCTGGGATATCGCCAGTTGCGCCAATGCTTTCGCGCAGGGCTTCTAATGCTTCAGACCTCACCCCGCCCTCTCCTTGGAAAGGAGAGGTGGACGATAACTCCCCTTCACCCTCTCTGACCTCAAGAAGGAGGACATGCGCGTCGGTGTTGGGTAATTGCAATTCATGGGTATGGCCATCAACAATCATGCCTTGCGGAGAAGGGACCGCAAGCGGTTCAAACCTCACCCTCCCCTCTCCTTTTAAAGGGGAGGGTAACGACGACGACACACCCTCTGTCCTCCTCTCAAGAGGGGGGATCGTCGCCCCCCTTCCTTGAGGAAGGGTTGGGGAAGGTGTTGCGTCATGCGATTTCGAAAAATCATATTCATGGGAAATATCAGACGGACGCTCAAACACAGCGCCTGCAGTATGGGTTTCAAACGGAGCATACGCGCCACGCGTTGGGTCATATGTATATTCACCAACCGCCCATGTTCCTTGCGGTGTTTTATGCAACCAATACGCAGGATTCTCGCCAGCTCCGGCAACGCCGGTATCCAGTACACGCACCTCATGACCTGCATTATCAACATACCCATAATCGCGCGCAATCAAATGCGCCAGATTGCCACGATCTCCTGTTCCATAACGCTGTGAAAAATATGAAAACGCATCATGGTTTTGCCCGAGTTGACGATGTAACACATGCTCAACACCCTCCCCCCTGCCAACCACAGCGCTCATTGGAAGATGCCCTGCATCAGGCAAAGGAACAGGGCCATGAGGCGTGGCTCCACCACCATCTGCCGCATGCGCGACTTCGCGCAAATGAGCAACCTCACCCAACAAAAACGCTCCTATAATCGCTCCGCCAACTTTATACACTAACCTACGATTTCTATTTCTAATATCTAACACATTATTACCTTGAGCATCATACATTCCGCTTCGCGTCCGTTCTGCTTGCCGAAACTCGGTATATTCAGCGTGAAGTGATCCGCCTGTCTGTTGAATAGTTTCAAATTTTTGAGGAATGCTTTTTTCACCTGTTCTCAATCCATCCGGCCTCACGCGCGGAGGTTGGGCATTCGTGCTCCACAATGGTCGCTCCCATTCTACCAAAAGTTTTAAATGCATTACTTTAGTATACATTTTTTTAAACCGTTCATATTGATGGCTAAATTCATGATGATTTTTTAAATTTTCAATATATGGCTGGGTTTCTGCAAGTACTTTCAGCATTGGCTGCAATTGGGCATCAATATTCGCAACGTCGGAAATGGTTAATTCGTTCTCTATTTTTTGCAATGTCTTTTCGTATTCCCCCAACTTACCCGATTCAAGCGCTTTGAGCGATTGCTCAACACCTGTCTCTGGCGCATTCCTGCCTGTGCGCAATGCAAACCCCCACCTGCCATGAGGCCCGCCCCATGGCCGACCAATACCACCTGAATCAGCTAATGCTCCTCCCATTTTCCATCCGCTGTACGCGCCTACTGCCGCCGCCCCCGCTACCCCAAAAGTGCGCAAAAACGATAATCCCAACCCAACGCCTAATGCTGTAGCGCCTGCAAACGCTTTATCACGTGGCGAAGTGTTATGCCATAAAATTCCGCGGTTGCGATCTTGCTTTGTAAATCCAAGCGGCCGAGTAGTGCGCATGCCATCCGCAACTGTGCCAAAAAATTCATGATACCCATGTTGCGCGCCCTGACTGCGCTGATCCATTGCCTCTTGATACCGTGTTTTTGCCTCATCATCCATTGAATAATACAATGCAAATCGCATGGCGCGGGATTGAATATCTTCTGCAGATAATCGTTGCGCCTCTTCTAATGCGTTATTTTCAGCAGTCAGCGCGCCTAAAAACCGATTATAATATTCATCAACTCCTAACGGGTCTTGAATCCCCTGCTCTGCTCTGATACGATTGCGGTTTGTGTTTTCAACATAATTGGCAATAGAAAATGAAAACGAGTGCAACAGTTGCCCGCGCGCGGCGTCGTAATTTTCTTCTTTCCACTTATTCACGTTTCTGCGCTGTTTGTTATGATGATACAAACCATCAATGACTCGCGCGCCAGTAAGAACGCCGACAGCAAGAACAGGATTCCATGATAACGCAAGCGCGCTTAACCCCCACCAGCCCACGGCTCTACCAAGTATACCGCCAACTTTTGACCGAGAACGCTCCCTGCGCGTTGACGCTTCGGCATATCCTTTACCTGTTTGCGCATCCTGATATGGCTGTCCTAATTTTTTGCCCAGCATGGCATTTTCTAAAACCTGCCGTTTTGCAGAATAAAACAAATCATGGCAAAAATCTTCTGTCAGCCGCGCTTCTTGCGGAATGTTTTGCGCATTCGGGCCAAGTTGTTCAATCATTTTTTGAATCACTTCCTGTTCCCGCGTTCCTAAATGCCGCTCCCCTGCCTCATGACCTGCTTGAGGGCCGGTGTTTTGCAAGCTTCCAAACCATGTTTCTTTTGCCAATACCACATCTGACACTTCTTGAATCAATTGCGCGTAGTTCTGCTGAACCTCTTTGTGATCAAGCATTTTAATGATTTCCGGATTATCAATGCCCAATGCAAGCGCCTTTCTTCTGCCTTCTTGCACTTCATCCGCGCTCACATTGATCTTATCAATTTTATCCTTCATTGCTTTTTCAATCTTTTCTTTTTCTTCCCTTGCTTTTTTTTGTTCTGGTGTTTCCTTTGGTTGTTTATCTGGTTGATTTGGTTGCGGTTGTTCTGGAGTAGTGGGTTGCTGTTCTTGCGGTGCCACAACAACGGCAGAAAGTAAATCAAGCCGAGCGCGAACAAAACGTCTATTATTGCTACCGGTTGTAAATTCAAAATCACCAAGCCGATAGCCCAATCCATGCGCAATTACCCGAAACGCGGAAAATCTATCTTGATCTTGCCGGTTAAATGTCTGACGTTGAAAACGCCACGCTAATTGAAAATGGCTTCGATTTTGTCTAATTGCGCCTTGAATTTGCGCAATCATACCTGCGCGGGCCTCCTCTCTCCGTCGTTCATTGCGGATACTGTTGAAAAAATTTTGTGCCGATGATTGCTGATCGCGCCAGTAGCGCTCTTCTTCTGTTAATTCGCGTTCTTCCTCTTCAATCGGTTCAAGTACTTCTGGTTCTTGTTCTGGAGGTTGAGATTCTTGTGGTTGCGTCTCTTGCGATGGTGTCTGTTCTGGCTCTTCTGCAACACCCAAAACAAGCGGTTCTAAAAACGCAACTGCTACCCTGCGATTAGTGGAATCTATGTGAAACGCGCTTAACTGAAAACCAAGCTCTTGCGCAATCATGCGATGCGCGGCAAACCGCTCTTGATCCCGATCTGTCAATGTTTGCCTTTCTCTGCCCAATGTGAGATGAAATTCAGTGCCACCTGCGTCAATTACTCTCTGTAATTGATCGCGCATTTTATTTTTAATGGTTTCCCTTTTTTCTTTTGCCTGCCTGTCCCAAAATCCTTGAGCCAATACTTCTTGATCCTGCCCATCTATCTCGCCACTTTCATCCGATTCTGTTGTCGGCGTTTCAGTTGGAGTTGATGATGTAGTCGGCACAGATTCTGTTGTGTCTGTATCGCCAGATTGATCTTCAACAGGAGGTTCTTGTGTTAAACTCGTGGGCTGTCCTTTTGGATTTTCCACGTTTCCTGGAGATCCTTCTTTAGGAAGAGTTGAATATACCTCATCCATCTCTGCCGCCCGTGCAATCCCCGAAATGTCTACCCCTTTTTCAAGCGCTCGCATAATACGAAAATAGGCGCGCAGTATCTCTTTGCTTTTATTAATAAATTGTGTGCCATCTGAAGGAATAGACAAATCCTGTAATAATTCACAAGCCCTGCCCACTCGCTCATACGCATGATCAATCCACTGCATAAGCAATGTATAACGAACAGATGGCTCATTTTCTTTATTTATGCGTTCAATAATTGGACGATAACGTCCAGTAAGGATATAAACCTCTGGTAATGTGGTCAGGTCAACATTCCTCTGATCTTTAGGAATTGGCTTTTTTTCAGCATCCAATGATAGTATATCTTCTAACTCAACTAATTCCTTTTTCCATATTTCAAAATATGAAGAAAGATTATTCCTGTCTTTCCCTATAATATCATCTTTGAATTTCACGATATCAGTACGCGTTGGTGGCTTTTCCTGATCAATCAGCCGCCGCGCCCTATCAATAAAATCCTGATGATACGCTGGATCAATAGGAGGGAGACGATACTCTTTGAACAGTTCTCTTTTTGTATCCGGTATCTGTATATCAGGATGTTCTTGCGCAAAAATATTTTTAAATATTTTCCTAAAATCAATAGAGCCGCCATTTCGAAATTCGCCAACATGTGCTGGCACTTGCTCAAGTAATGTATTGATCTGTTCAGGGTGTTGTTCCATCTCATCCCAAAGATATCGCAGTTCATTCACAGACATTGGGTTCACCCGTAACTTGCGATTATTTTTGTCATCAGATGCCACATACGTGGCAATCCCGCCAAATCCTATCAATGTTACCCATAACTGTTGAGAGGTTTGTACTTTTTTTAATTCTCTATCAAAATCTTCTGCGAGATTGTATCTCCGGTCAGAAAAATTAAATGTAATACTATGCAACTCATTCATCTTGTTTTCAACAACAGTGCGAATTGATAGCGGCAATTCCTCCAAATAACCACGACCGCCCCAAATCACTTCTGTCATGATTTTTACAAAATCTTCTCGCGTGTATTCAATGTCGCCATCTCGTGATGAAACCTTCACAACTCCTTCAAATACATCAAGCGCCGCAATAATCTCTGCCATTGACTTGGCTCGCGCAAGGCGTTGTTCCCAGATCAAAGGTTGCGGGGGGAGTTGTTTTCCTATTTCTTCTACGCTCGGCGGAATGGGTGGGGTTATTTCTTTACCTTCATCCGATGCTTCTGGCACACTACTATCTTCAGGGATTTCGTCATTGTGCAAACTTTCTGCAAGATACTGCCGTAACTTTCCAGCAATGTCAAATGCTTCTGAAATACCGCTTTCGCGCATAAAACGATGTAATTCTTTTTGTCTGATATCCCCCTTTTTAGTATGTAATGCCTGCCATTTTGTTTCATCGTTCCGCTCATCTCGAATCTGATGGAGTACCGCGTTCCACTGCTCAACAAGTGCAGTAAGTGTTCTATATACTCCATCTCTTTGAATGAGCATTCCTCCCACGCTTTCAATCGCTTCAAAAATATCTTCTTGCGACTGCGACTGCTTCACTGCTTCTGTAATATTTTTGCAATACCGCGTATACTCTGCTCCGTTTGGATCAAATATAAAAGAACCGTTATCCGCGGTTTGTCCTTCCTGCTCCATAAGAGAACTCACCCATGCAATAGTGTCTAAATAATCATGAGCATCCTCGTGATCAGGAATAGATTGATGTTCAGTATCGCGTGGTTGTCGTTTATCGCGCAATGGATCTGTCATAACGAAAAATCAGATAACTCTCCTCGCTTGTGCAAGGAGGGAGCACCACCCCGTCATCCGCCTCCACCGGTGGGCGGATGGCGAAGCGACCCTCCTCCGAGAGGAGGGATACCCCCTCTCCTTACCAAGGAGAGGGCAGGGGTGAGGTATATGAAAATATTATTACCCTGCATGGGCTTTGAGTTGTTTGAGCTGATACGCTTTTTGAAGAAAGTCGCGTTTAATTTCTTCCAACATTCCGGATATCTTCTGCTGGAAATCCGGCACAACATCATTAAAAAACGCAAAAATCTCCTGCGGCTTTGGCTGGCTCTGCATCAGCACTTGAAACTCTTGCGACCGATCATCAGGCACCATGCCGATTGCCTCCTGACCCATGCGATTGGCAATCACAATCATCAACCGCTGGCGGTAGGCAATTTCAAACGCCACATCTACCTCTCCCAAATCCGCTTCTTTAAGAATTTGGGAAACATACTGCTCTAATATGTCAAATTCTTGAGACATAGTTTGTTATAGTATATCATACCTTTTATTATTTTGATCGCAACGGCTGGGTAATTCCCTTCATTAACGTACCGTCCACAATTGACTCCGGATTCACACTGATATATTTTTGCACCTCCTTATCGGTTTGATACACCGCATCGCCAAATGTTCTATACCCGCCATCAGGAAGTTTTTCGTTTAAATGCTTCATCAACAGCATATTGTAGTAACTTGAGTACGGTTCAGGAGTTGCGGTACCATCCTGTATTCTTCCTTCTTGATTTATCTCAGACGGCTTTGCTTGCAAAAATACATCAATGCGATCGTGGACATCAGGAGTATTCAATAGTGGCATCAACTGCTCGCGAATACCGCCACCATCACATGCCACAGTTGAAATATAAAACCGCGAATCAGGATACTGCTGCACTAATCGCAATAAATTTTCCGTATCAACATGCGGTGCAGAATCACTTGCGCCAAAATAGATACCGGTCTTATCGCCATGCCCAACAAGATCAAGATAAAAATCACGGGTTCCTGTGGCGTGTAATGCTTCAACACTATTGCTGATGGTTGCAACAGCATTGGCGCCTGAATCAATCAATCCATTCTCCTGCCCTTGAGGTATTTTGATGTCATATCCGCGCTGTTTCAACAGCAACGGCATGTGTTTGGACTGCTCTACGACACCGCTCGTTATCAGATCGCTTTTGAGTTCACTCTCACTGGGAATGATTGATAAAAATCCGATCGGTTTATCTTTTGGCAAATCAAATTTTTGCAATGTTGGTGCTGTTTGTTCCTGCTCAACGAAATTTTGATGCGCTTGCCGTGCCATCTCTACAATAAGTTTTTCAACACGGCCACTAAGTGGCTCTCTTTCCGCTTGAGCATTTTGCATTTCTTGAACAATTTTATTATATGGCACGGAAAAAAACTCAGTATCCTCTGCTCCTTTTTTCATAAAGATAAGATCGTTTGTCTCGGGTTTCTTCCCTTGAGGATACTGATCATGATACCATGGGGATTCAACAACTTGGTATTGCGCGCCGTTTTTGGTTGAAAAAATATAATCATTCCCATTCTTCACAAGTGGCAACCATTTTTTTTCAACAATAACATCAAGCTCTTTGGCCATCGCACTGCCCATAAACTCTTTATTATTCACCAACTTACTAATCCTCTCATCTAATCCATTCATAAAACTACTAAGTTTCTGGCTCTCTTGCTGGGTAAGCTTTATTTCAGGAACAAAATCTTCTGTTCCGGTGTCGCTTGTTTCTGTGTCAACAGGAGGCGACCCTATTTCCACAGGAGGTGATGTGGCTGCAGATGGCTTAATTGGCACTTCCATTTCTGAAAGAAATTTATCTATATTGATAATTGTTTTTCCATCTTTGTTATATGATCTCGCGTTGAATGTCAGGGCATCAATAAATGCTTGTTTGTGCGCATCATCAACAACGCCGCCATGTTGGGCACTATACTGGCGATACCCTTCTGTGTACGATTTCATCACCCGAAGAGTATGCTGAAGTTCAGTTATTTTAGACAGATCAATTCCGTTGATATCTTTCCCATAATAATCAGGCGGCCGAAACCCTACAAGCTTTATTTCAACACTCACACTCAATTCTCCTTCATTTCTCCCTTGCGTAAACTGAACATGTCCTTCATGAAAAGTAATACGTTCTATCTTCCCCTGCCCTTCTATTGAATCAGGATTACTTGGCAGATCAGACAGCTCGGGCTCTTCTGGAGGTGCGGAACCGCCTAAAGATGGAGGGGCTGATGATGCTGATGCTTCATTCGTATCAAGGTCTGCAAATGCATCTGTCATGCTCTCTTGTCGTGTAGTAAGTTTTACTTGCTTTGCTAATGCCTCCAGCGTCATGCGTGCAGTATCCTGCCCCACTTTTTCTGGGTTCCCGGTAATTCTCGCAAACCCTCCTGGGGTAATTTTATCCGCCTCTCCTGCAACTGCGTGATCAATTAAATCGCTCAACCGCGATTGAGCATGTTCAATATATTTTTTATTGGAAACAACCTCTTGTTCAAACGCTGACCAGTTCTGACGCTTCCCGTATTCTTTTTTATACCGCGCCATTTCAGAAATAAGATTATCAATATACGCCCGTTCAAATTTCACTTCTCGCTCAACTTGTTGCTTTAATGCCTCCTCAAGATTAAATTCCGCAATGACTTTCTCAACATCAACGCTCCAATAATTATTTTTATCAATATCATTCAATACACTTATAACTTCGGAAGGAGTGTGAGATGGTAATTCAGGTGCTACCGAGGATGAGAGCGTTGTTGGTTCTATCGGCATCTCAATCACGGCAGGTGTTGTTGTGTTGCCGTCTATAAGCACTGCGCCATCTTTGAACTGCACAGCATGTTGCGTCCACACATCTCCTTTTATTTGTTCTCCAACTAATATGTATAACTTGTTCTCTCCGTCATACGCTAAAAATGCTGTGTATCCATCTTTTGCTATTTTGTGACTTCCTGTTGCCCCGTCTGACTTAAACCAGCCCAACCGGCCCCCCAATTTTTCAAGTTCCCGCTGCTCGCCAGTACCTGAAAGAGCAACCAACTTATCTTCGACGGTATAATACCCGTGCGCAGAATCGTATGTTCCGGTTGCACCATTATATTCTATATTTGCAGGTACTTTAGATAATGGTGAAGGTTGCTCAACATCCTGTTGCGTTGGAGTAGCTGGATGATCGCCATTTGTTCCACCCTGCGTCTCTGTTACTGCTGGAGGCGCGCCAAAATCTGGTTTCAAATCTGATGTTTGTTCAGGAGATGCGGTTGATGGCAATTGAGCAGTACTCTCTCCTTCTTCATATTCCTGTTTGATGCCTGCCCATGTTGTGGTTACATTCGGCTCTGAATGAACATCTGTGCTTTCAGTCGCCACTACTTTCAAGGGTATAACCGCAGGAGATTCATCCACCGGAACTTCACCCACCCCAACATCATCATCTTGCACTGCTTGATCAAATCGAGTTGTTTCATGAACATGGTCAAGTTGACTATTAGTAATCGGTTTATCAGATACAGGCCCTTCTCTCAAAGTCGCAGGAGGGGTTTGAGGATGAATATTTTTACCTCCTTCAATAGACGGCACTGCAATGGCCGCGCCTCCTGCCGCGTGCGCTGAACCGCTGTGCTCGACAATAAACCGCGCCGCGTCAGTAATTTTTTCACGCGCAAATTGACGGATAGCAGGAGTAAGATACCATGTCGCCGCGCTCACTGCGGCACCGATAGCAAGTTGCGTCGCAACGCGTGTCGCCTGCTCTTTGGTCGCGCGCTTTTGTTCAGCATGTTTTGCCGCGCGCGTACCTGACGTGATTTCTTCAATCTTATTTCTTACTGCCGCAATCTGCACACCGCTTTCAACATGCCTCCCCAAAGAATCATTCTTCTCTTGCACTGCGGAAAGCATTGCCTGAAACTGGCGAATGGTTTCTTTTTCAACGCGTATTTTTAATTCCGCATATCGCGTGGGGTCTGATTTTTCAAGCGCCTCCCGCTTTCGCGCATCTGCAAATAATGCACGCGCTTCAAGATATATTTGTTGCTTTTGTTCGGGCGTTGCGTCGCTGGTCATCACCTCATCAAACCGTTGCGCTGTTAGTTCAGGTCGTGCCATTTTCCTCTGCGCGACGCGAAACGCGAATTCTCCAAGAGAACGGCCACCAAGCCCGGCAAACGCGGCTCCAACCAACCGGCTTCCAAGATCGCGATCTCCGAATAACGTTACCCCAATACCAATACCGACGCGCGCAAGCCCCATGCGCATCAAATGCTTATCAGATTTATTTTTAACATCAAAATCAGCTACCTGTTCCAATTTTTTCCCAATACGCGCCCAAAGAGGATCAAGCTCTTTTTCAATTTCCCGAGACCGCGAATCAAGTATTTGCAATCCCAGGGCGTTATGAGCAATAATCTCAGCTTTTTTTGACTCCATTCCCTGTCCCTCTTCCAGATATGTTACGATTTTATTATGCAGTGTTTCTTTCTTTTTTTGATAGAGTTCTTTTCTACGCTCATCAATCTCACTCGCTGATGCGGCGCGCGGATCATGCGGATCATTTCGCGTACCGACATGGATCTCTGTTTCAATAATCTCCTCAAGCGCCTGATCTATCTGTTCTTGATTTTTTGAAACAATCAATGAATTCAACTGTCGCATGACATCTGGCGTTGATTGAAACGCCGCGGTTAATTCCTTGTGTTTCTGCTCGACTTTCGCTTGCGCCTCTTGCGATTTTTTTCTGGATTTCATGATGCGCAATGCCAAAAAACCACCGCCTACTATCATACTTGCCGGCAATGCGCCCAATGCGCCAAGCCCAACAAGCGCAACGCCTTTTGTAATCGCAAGAGATGCTGTTATGGTCCCTGCGCTATATGCGCCGGTTATGCCAATACCTTTTAGTACTTTTTTTGAAATATCGCCAACCTTGCCCCAAAAAGTATCAGACACCGGGCCTCTTGCTTGTATTTCTTCGGCAACAACCACCTTTTCCGCCTGGTGTAATAGTTCTTGAGATATGGATTGAAGCTGGGATTTAAAATCCTCAACTCTCATGCCAATCTCCTGCGCAAGTCCTGCGATATCTGCGTCCGGAATTGCCTGTGGGTTACCTGATTTGATAGATGCCTCAAGTACCATTGCTATTGTTGCTTGAAGCTCCGTATTGTTTGTAAGCCGCTCCATCCCATGACCTTGCGCATACCTGCCGGCATGTTCAAGCAGTTGTTTTCTTTGCTCATCAAAAATATCAGATGTCTTAATCTGATCCATCTTTGCGCCATTGAGCAACTCGCGCTGATTAAGTTCTTGTTCTCGTGAAGATGATACACTCGCTTCCGCAGTATCAGCAACCGAAAGAACAGCATGATCACCCACCGCCACTACATTCTGCTCTTGCGCTGTTTGAACTGCCAATTCTTGCTTATACGCGTCTTCTGCTCGGGCATCTGCCGCCGCAGATGCGGCAGCGCCTATAACATCATGTTCATCCATATCGTTTAAACAGAAACACCTGCCATGAATTCGCGATACAAACTGGCAAGCGTATCAGACATAATTTTTTCAAAATCCAAAATATGATTATGTAAAAATGTCGCAACATCTTGAGCCGATGGTTGCGTATCTGATGTCGTCATCTTTACAAACTCGCGCGCGTCTTCTTCTGAAAGATATGAAAGCGCAACCAACCCCAACCGACGCTGGACTTCAAGTTCCAGATTCGCGATCAACGGAGCTTTTTCTTCTTCGGCAAGTTGAGACAACCCTGTGTCCTCTGTAATTTTTTGAATAAATTCATCAAGCCCTGATTGGATTGATGGCTGTAAAGATTGATCTTCCATAGATAATATCAGATAAAAACAAATTTTATATAGTATATCACAACGCTATACCACCTTGCCAATGCGGTATTCCTGTGATAATATTTCTCCTGTATTTTGATGAGAGAGATGCTGAAGATTTTATTCCACAACGGGCTCGTGTGTAGCTGGCCTAACCCCGCACTACGTTGAGTGCAGGGCTTCGCATGCCTCCCTGTCACGGAGGAGATCGCGGGTTCTCACCCCATTCGGGGTGACCACCCTGTATAGGGTGGGAATCCTCTTGCTATTGGTATAATCTTAAAAATACAACTACTATATAACTTAATAATAAAGAATAAAATAATCGGGCTCGTGGTGTAGCTGGCCTAACATGCCTCCCTGTCACGGAGGAGATCGCGGGTTCGAATCCCGTCGAGCCCGATTATTTTACTCTTACCTACACAATACAAAAAAACACCTCTTTACGAGGAGTTTTTTAATTGTTTGTATTACTTCTTCTGCTCAGCTCCTGCTTTTTTGCGATTGACTTCCATTTGAATCAACCCCGGCAACGCAGACCAATCATCAATCTTTTGCCCATCCAAAAAAAATGTCGGCGTTGAATTCACTCCAAACGCATTGCCTTGATTAATATCATCATTCACCCGATCGCGATGAGCGCGGGAATCCAAACACGCATCAAAGTTCACCTGATCAAGCCCAATCTGACCAGCGTATAATGTTAAGTCGCTTGGTAATAAATTTTGCTGATTGTCAAAAAGAGTATCACCCATTTCCCAAAACTTTCCTTGATCATTCGCGCATTCTGCGGCTAATGCCGCGCCAAACGCATACGGATGAATTGAAATCAACGGGAAGTGATACAATTCAAACCGTATATTATTTTTAAACTCGGAAAGGATATTTTTCACCATCGGATGCGCCGCTCCGCATGCCGGGCACTGAAAATCAGAGAATTCTTTTACCACAATCGAGGCAGTCGGATTCGCTCCAACAGGTCGTGGGACATTGGGCTTTTCGTATTGCACGCTTGGTTTCCGTTCAAAATAAACATACAAACCAACGCCAACTGCAATCAACACGATGATAATAACAAAACGTTTCATAAAAATTTCGATTTACCTCACCCTACCCTCTCCTTTGCAAGGAGAGGGAGACGATTGTTTACCTCACCCTACCCTCTCCTTTGCAAGGAGAGGGAGACGTCGCTCCCATCCTCCTTACCAAGGAGGAGTTTGGGTGGAGGTTTTAGACGCATTAAAATTTATTGTATCCCTAACAATTGTTCAATAATGGGCTTGACCACTTCAAATGGCTGTGCTCCTGGAATATCAGAAACAGTGCCATCAGGAGCGATTAAAAAATTTCCTGGCGTACCCTGAACATTATCTGAAATTCCTTTTTGATAATCATTATCAACAATGTCTTCTGTTTCCTTGTCATCTGTGCATTTTTTAAATTTCGATGCGCTGATCCCCTGCTTTTGAGCAAGATCTGCGTAAAAATCACCGCCTAATTGCGATTGATCAACAAAAAGTGCGTCGCTAAATTTCCAAAACGCGTCATTCCCTCCAATCTTTGCCACGCATTCAGCGGCAATAGCCGCAGACCGCGCTTCTGGATGGATAGATGTCAAAGGAAAATGCCGAAATACCCATCGAAACTTCCCTGGAAATGTTTCAACTAATTGTTTTGCTGTCTCATGAAAGCTCTGACAAAACGGACACTGATAATCTGAATATTCAACTAAGGTTACAGGAGCATTTTTTTCTCCGCGAATATGATCATCGTTTGTAACCGGTGAAACAGTTACAGGCCCGGTAACTGTGCTGGCAACAGCCACACCAAGTAATAATCCTAAAAAAAACGCAATATTCGGCGGAGTGTGTTCAAGAAATTTTGGCATACGATAAAGAATGTGATTACGCATTGGCGTAGGTTCCATCCACCAGCTGACGGACGAAATGACACCACATACGAAAATCCTGATTTATTGTGATAAAAGCTGTTCAATAACTTGAATGAGTCGATCTTTGGGTATAACGCCTGCAATGCGAACACCATTGATAAATATGGTCGGCGTGCCACCCACTCCGGCGGAAATAGCATCCTGATAATCTTTCAAAACCTCATCTTTCATCTGTCCACTTTCAGTGCAGTTTTTCCATGATACCATATCAACGCCAACTGCGCGAGCGAATGATTCAAATGCCTGTGGATTAAGCTGATCTTGATTCTGATACAATAAATCATGATACTGCCAATACAGAACAGGATTTTGGTTATTCACACACTCTGCCGCCTCTGCCGCTGATTGGGCCTGATCATGAATATCGCTGATTGGAAAGTCGCGATACTGAAACAATACACGATCGCCATATTGTTTCATAACATCACGAAAAATGGGAGCAAGCGCCTTAGAAAACGGGCATTCATAGTCGCCAAATTCAACAATAGTAACCTTGCTTTGTACCGGGCCCACCTGTGGATCATCTTGAGTTACCACTTTGTACGTATCGCGTTGTGGCTTTTGAGAATCAGGGACCGCACCCGGGACCAATGACTGTTGATTATTTGACAGTGAAGCACCATCAAACGTACCATTCTTGATTTGACGAACATACAACAGAACCGTTGTCCCGAACCACGCAAGCAACCCCACAATAATAAAAAGGATTATCCAGAACACTACCCATTTTGGCCGAAAATATTTTGGAAGCATAAAGTGATAATGACACATTTCAAATCAATGATTAAGAAGTCATCAGAGAAGGTTTCTGTAAATGCCATGGAGTTGCCATTTGATACTGATGCGCGACTCGCAAAATCCGTGCTTCTTCAAATTGCGGGCCAATAATCTGCAAACCAACCGGCAATTGCTTGCCATCTTTTTCTATAAACCCTGCTGGCACGGAAAGCGCCGGCAATCCTGCTAAACTGGGAGGAGACATATAAATATCTTCCAAATACATTGCAACAGGATCTGTTGCTTTTTCACCAATCTTAAAAGGGATATGCGGAGATACAGGTGTTACAACAGCAGAAACCTGCGAAAACGCATGCTGAAATTCCTGAACAATTTTTGTCCTCACCTTCTGCGCTTTCCTATAATACGCATCATAATACCCAGAAGATAATGCGTATGTACCCATCATAATTCTGCGCTTTGCTTCTGCTCCAAATCCCTCACCGCGCGTGCGCTTATATCCATCTAATAAATCTTTTGCCTGATCATGGCGCGATGTACCAAATCGAATGCCATCAAACCGCGCAAGGTTTGAGCTGATTTCAGAGGGAGTAATAACATAGTATACAGCCATTGCATACGGCACTGTGGGCAATGACAATGAAATAATTTCTGCTCCCATTTTTGATAACTGATCAATCGCTTGCTCAATAATATGTTTTACATCTTGTTCTATACCATCTGATAAAAATTCTTCCACAATACCAATTTTCATTCCTTTCATATCACGCGATAATTCCTTTTCATAATCCGGCACCTCACGATCAACCGTTGTTGCGTCACGATGATCACATCCCGCAATCCGTGAAAGCACAATTGCGCTGTCTTCAACTGTTTTTGCAATCGGCCCTGGCACATCAGTAGATGATGTCATGGCAATCAATCCTAATCGCGAACATCTGCCGTATGATGGCTTTACTCCGACCACAGAACAAAATCCCGCGGGAAACCGAATAGACCCGCCAGTATCAGTGCCAATACTAAACAAACACATATCAGCAGAAACCGATGCCGCAGACCCGCCGCTTGACCCTCCAGGCACGCGCGAAGTATCCCATGGATTTTTCGTCGGCCCAAACGCGGAATTTTCCGTTGACGCGCCATGCGCGAATTCATCTAAATTCACCTTTCCAAGCATAACCGCGCCATCGTCAATCAGTTTTTGATACACTGTCGCGCTATAGGGCGGGATATAATTTTCTAATATTTTTGACGCGGCAGTCGTGCGGATTCCTTTGGTTACCACAATGTCTTTAATACTCATGGGGATACCAGCGAGCGGTGCAATATCCTCGCCAGTGGCGATGCTCTCATCAACCTTTTGCGCCTGTTCCAATGCTTCGTGCGCCGTCACGGTTAAAAACACATTTAGCGTATCATTCAATTCCGCAATCCGATCCAAACACGCCTGCGCTAATTCCACAGCTGAAAATTCTTTCTTCCTCAACCCTTCCTGTGCTTGTTTTATCGTTAGTTCGTTCAATTTCATAAACTCACAATCTTAATGATCAAATTCATTGACAGCGTAGGCAATAAGGCGTATAATTACTCTATCACGATAAAGGGGCACGCCTAAGGTTCGTCCGAAGGTTACTCCCCTTTTTTATTTTCCCAATTTATGTTTCAAGTCATTCATATATACAAAATACGATCTAAATTTTCTTAATAGCGCAGAATATTTCTTGAGATTCGGAATAACTAAGTATAATAATTTACCTTGCGATACTAAATATTCTATCAAACAATGAAAATCCCCATCTCCTGAAATGATGATCGCTTTCTCATAATGAGGATATTCTATCATAGTATGAAGTACTAATTCAGCATCCACGTTTCCTTTAACAAAATAAACTCCTTCTTTTTTATACTCTAATGTCGGTTTAAAAATAACAATGTACCCCACTTTTTGTAATTCAGTATACAGCGCCTCATTGCCAGCGACATAACCAATAAACAAAAAAACTTTGTCAACCTTATACTTATCTCGTAAATATACATAAAATCGCCTAAAATCAAGGTCCCACCCACATGATTTGATGGCAAGGTTCAAATTTTGGCTATCTATAAAAGCGTAAATCATACGATCCTCTTGCAATATCATACTTCCTTTTTTACCCTACCGTACCATCTTTTCTCTGGTGCAAAATGATTTTATTACCATCCTTATCATCAACGACTGCTTTTACACATACTGCTCCATCCTCAACCTCTGATATAATCGTTATACCTTTTACTTTCAATTCTTCCACTACTGACTGTACATCATCTACTGCAAAAGCAATACGCGGCCCGGAAGATGACGGAGAAAAGCGGGTAGAAATCGCAAATGTTAGATTACCAGCATCAAATTCTGCCCAAAATCCGCCATATTCATGAGTCAGAGTCATTCCTAATACATCACGATAAAAAACAATCGCTTTATCGTAATCAGACACCCCATATACGATAAAATCAACACCGCTTATATTCATAGAAATGTATTTGCTAAAGGATAATGTATCCGAACGCAGTTGATGGATTCGACTCCGCTCACCACATGGCTTTGGGTGAGCAGAGCGAACCCCGACCGAAAGGAATTTGAAACAAGTGAGGATATATTATCCTTTATCAGAGAATATCACTCAAACACCTTCCTCACTATCACTCCCCCATCTTCAGAAACCGAAGAAGCACAGGATAACAGATCTGCGCGTTCGTCTGTGGATAATTCACGCACTTCATCGTCTCGATACCTGTTGACCAAACCCGTTACCTGACTCGTCTCTACGGCATCGTGCGTATCAACCTCGTTTAATGTTTCAATAAAATTCAAAATCGAAGAAAGCTGCTCCTGATATGTTGCGACTTCCTGCTCTGTCAGCTCCAACCGCGCAAGATCAGCAATATGCAAAACTTCTTCTTTTGAAATAGCCATAATAAATTAGCTTATCAAACCCTTGTCATTTTTACAAACTCACCTTCATCAACCACTTTTACTCCTAATTGTTCTGCCTTCGTCAGTTTTGAACCTGGACCATCCCCTACTACCACATAATCTGTATCTTTAGAAACAGATGACATCGCTTTCCCTCCAAGCGATCGCACTAACTCTTCTGCTTCTTCCCTGCTATATTCTGACAATTCACCGGTAAATACGAATATCAACCCTTGCAGTTTTTTTGATTGCGCCTTTCCTGTCTGCGATTCAATGGCAATTTTACTCAATAGGCGAGTAATGATCTGCTGATGCAATCTATCGCAAAACCACTCCCTGACATTCTTGGCAACAATCGGACCGATATCCTCGATAGCCATCAAAGCATCTTCTGTCGCGCTTTTAAGATTGTTCAAAGATTTAAGATCATTCGCCAACGCGCGCGCTGTTTGCGCTCCAACCTGCGGAATGCCTAATGCGTAGATAAAACGATCTAATGAAATATGCGTGCGCGACTGTATTGCGTCAACAATATTGCGCGCTTTTTTGTTTTTAAATCCTTTCAGTATTTTGAGCGCGTCAACTGTAAGATCAAATAAATCAGCTGGCTCGCTTATAAGCCCCTGCTGAACAAACAATTCAATGAGTTTATCTTTCAACCCCCGCATATCAAACGCTGAGCGCGACACAAAATGGATCAAGGCATTCACTTGTTGAGCAAAACACTGCTTGTTTGTGCAATACAAGCCCACCCCTTGCTCGCCTTTACCTATTTTTTTTGATTCAATGCGCGAGTGACAGATAGGACACGCCGACGGGATCCGAAACGGCCGCGCGGAACGAGGTCGAAGTTTGGGTAATACCTGTACAACCTCTGGGATAATATCCCCTGCTTTACGAATAATAACTGTATCGCCAATCCGAACACCAAGCCGATCAATCTCTGCTTGGTTATGAAGTGTTGCGCGTGATACAGTTGTGCCTGCAACCCGCACCGGCTCGAACAGAGCAACCGGCGTCAAGACCCCGGTCCTGCCGACCTGCACCTGAATATCCTTTACCACAGTTGTTACTTCTTCTGCTGGGAATTTCCATGCGACAGCGGCTCGCGGTGCTTTCCCAACAATACCTGCTTTTTGCGCGACATCAATTTCATTAACCTTCACCACAATACCATCTATCCAATACGGTAACTTTTCGCGTATACGCTCAATTTTGTGATATATTTTTTCCACTTCATCTAATGTATGACATACTGCGTGATGTCCAGACGTAGGAATACCGAATGATTTCAAAAACTCATACTGATCGGATCGTGAGACGTGGCGTTGCCACGTCTCATCAGAGACGCCCCAGGGGGACGTCTCTACATCCCAGCCGAAAAAGCGAAGCTTACGAGAAGCTGTGATTTTAGGATCAAGCTGACGAATGGACCCTGCGCTAAGATTTCTCGGGTTTGCGTATATTTCTTTGTTATCTTTTTTCAACTGCTTATTGACTCGTTCAAATTCATCTTTCATCATCATAACCTCACCCCTCACTTCTACTCTGCGAGGAATACTCTTACCTTCAAGTTTCAACGGGATTGACTCGATTGTACGCACATTCTGGGTAACATCTTCTCCTATTATTCCATCTCCTCGCGTTGCCGCGCGCGCAAACACTCCGTTTTCATACATAATACTCATGGCAAGCCCGTCAAATTTCACATCAACAAAATACGACCACTGCTTGGTGCCTAACAAACGAATCAATCGCCCTTCCCATTCCTTCACTTCATCAAAAGAAAACGCGTCATTTAAAGAAAGCATTCGTTCTGTATGAGTCACTTTTTTGAATGCCGAAAGTGGCTCTCCGCCGATACGCTGTGATGGAGAATCATGGGTTATTAGATCAGGATACTCTTTTTCAAGTTGAACAAGCTCGTGTTTTAACGAATCCAACGCGCTGTCTGAAATCTCTTGCCGATCCTCAACAAAATACAGCCGGCGATGATAATGAATCTCCTGCTTTAATTTTTCTATGCGTTGTTTCGCCTGATCTTCTTTCATACATTTCAGAGTATCAAAATTTCGAGTTTCGTACTTCAGATGTATCATCGAGTATAGTTCTCCACAAAAAACACAAAATCCCACCATGGAGCGGCAATCTCCTGTTGAGGGACGGCAAGCCGAACCTTTTGCCTGTTTGTGCCGTCAACGCCTGTCGCATCAACTACAAAAAATCCTGGGAAATGCCCAACAGACGAATCACGATTCTTTGCTGTAATACGAACTGAATACATGTCTCCGAATAATGGCCGCACTCGAACTCTAAAATTATTGTAGCGTGAAAGATCAGGCGCTGAAGTATAAAATGAAGGGTTTAAAAGATCAATCTCTCCGCTGTACCCTCCGTCTATGACCGTTCCCCCCACCCCCGCGTTTCCATACTCATTATTGAGCCATGCGACCCATCGAATTTCAACATCAACAACATCTGTTGATTTCCATTCCAATGCAAGCCGGCTTACGCACCCTGAATACGGTGCTCCTCCCTTATATGAACCGTCTGCTTGATAACACGCGCCCCGAGATAGATCCAATGGATCATATAATTCAATAGGGATCACCCCGTTTGCAGGCACACGAGAAATAACAATATCCGGCAAGAGCGTATGCGCGTCTCGAAAAAATTTCACCCCGTTTTCAGTAAATGTTTTAGGCGTTCCGCTTGGGATATCATAACTATTTAACGTTTTATCAACCGTTGATGATACTTGATCGCGTTTGATAAAATACAATGCTTGCTCCGCACTCCCTTCTGCCGCATAAAATGACGAAAGCGCTCGATTAATATTTTTCCCTTGCTCAATTCTTGCAATAGTAATTGTAGCATATGCCGCAGAAGCCGCAGTTAACCCAGCAACAATTAACATGGCATAAATAACCAACACACCACGATGTGCCACCCTCTGTGGTATTTGGTATTTGGAACTTGGTATTTCACCCATATTATCTTCGTAAAATTCTACTGGTGAGCGTGGTTTGAAAATTGATGTTCCCATCCTCGCCCCGCAATGGCTGTTTCAACTTTGCTGTTGTTACAATGGTCACACGCGGCTGAATATTCACTCCGTATCCTCCTCCAACAATCGCAAAAGGGTTTTGAAATGGATACACATAAAATCGTATTTTCTCAACCATGACTTTATCAGACAATGTGCTATATGTTTCTTCTGCAGTGATGCCCTTTTTGCGATACACCACAACAGCATCCTCTTTCACTGAAAATTCAACCTGCTCCCCGCCTCTGCCAATAATATACAATGTATCGGCTCCAGTCCGATCAAGCGGAGCGCCTAATGAGCGATCATATCGTTCATAATCAATTTCTCCGGTTCGCAACTCTCGGGCTATCTCATCTGTCCATCGCCGTATTTCTTGTTCGACAACGCTCTTTGATTCGATCCTGCGATTAGAGGTCATTGCGGATGAAAAAATCTGCGTCACAGTTACCGTAACAATCAAAAAAATACTCACAGCCACAATGGTCTCAAGCAATGTTACACCCCTGTCTTTATTATGATTATAACGATCTCCAATCATAGAATTCTTTCACTAATACAACCTTCCGATTCGATCCTTTACTTTTCCAAGTGACTGTTATCACTGCTTTTTTGCCAACTAATACCTGTGTACCTGGGCACCCCACACTCCTTTCACTTAATGCCGTTATTGCACCACTTGCTGGAATACATAAATTCAAAAGAGTAATCATGCGATAAAATGGCGTGGCAGTAAGTACGCGATCAGACCGTGCGTGCATAATTCGCGATTGGCTTGAAATATACAATCGGCACTCATCAGCATACGATGACACGCAAGTCGCGCTTACCGACGCAGGAGACGTAATCCCTCCGTCAAAATCAAACGCGTCAACCCGATATGTTCCCACAGGCAAAGCCGTATCCAATGGCGTGCGGCTCAAAAATGCGCTGTCCCGATAATCCTGTACTAATTCCACCCCCTCACGCGCGTAATTATACGCTAAAAATGACTCGCGACTTGCAGTCAGCCCAGACACTGTTACAACCGAAAGCGAAAGCAAGGCGACAAGCGCAATAGAAATAATGCCAACAGCAACAATAAGCTCCAATAAGCTCTGTCCGTGTCTCCTTTGTATTGTACACTTTATATTTTGAATTTTCATAACACCGGCGCTCCTGTGTTTCGTTTTAATGTCAAAATCTTTTGCGCTTCATTACCTGAAGTGCTTAAGGTAATAAAAATATCAGAAGATGCTGGATTTTGATTTACGATAAAATCACCGTACGGAGGACGATACACAATAGTAAGCGGCTGGAATGTCAGCGTGGCAGGAGCGACTGCTTTAACATACACTTTTTCAGGAAGATACAGCACTGTCCCAAATCGTTCAGACGCCTGAAAAAGGCCGTCGTTATTTACATCAGCAAATAATGAATACGAATTATTCGATACGGCGCCGAATTCAAACGCAACTCCCCAGCCCCCTTGAGGAACGACTGATCCGAATAATTTTCCGGTCTGACTAAAATTCCGCATTTTTTCCAACTGGCTCACTAATTCAAGCCCTGCAAGATGCGGTTTTTTTTGCGTATTCCCAAACCGAACATTGGCTAATACAGCACCAAATAAAAGCACCATTATTGCCATTGTAACAATCAGTTCCATCAGAGTGAATCCAGAAGAATACTTTTGATTCAGCAACATACTGAATATTAAGACCTCACCCCAACCCTCTCCTTATAAAGGAGAGAGAGGCGGACGGGTTAGTAAAACAATCCCATATACCAGGCGAGCAAGGGCTTGCCGAATAAAAATGTAACAAGAGTCGCGCACGCCAAAAACGTGCCAAACGGAATTTCTGATTTCCACTGAACCTTTTTATACAGCAGTAAAAAAACGCTTATAATACTGCCCCCGATATAGGCGATAATAAGCGCAGTGATCACATGAGGAAGTCCAAGTGTTGCTCCCATCAATACACCTAAACGGATATCCCCGCCTCCAATCCATCTCCCTTTTGACACTATAAATTGCAGAGCAAAAAAACCGCCTCCTATCAGCATTGCGAATAGATATGCAAAAACAACAGATGCCCACACCACGGACGGCTCAAAGAGAATAATCCTGACACTTTGCACAATAACGATAATACCGAATGCCGGTACAACAACAGCATCCAATACCAAGGTATACAAAAAATCATGCACAAAAAGAACAAACCATACAGACCATGAAACCAAAAACATGACCCATAAAAAGAGCGCTTGATATGACATGCCATCACGCGTCAGCCAGAGAAAACTCCCGCACAATGCAATCGCTGTCAGCGCTTCACCTAACGGATACTGGCATGAAATCTTTTTTTTACACTGCCTGCATCTTCCTTGTTGAATAATAAAACTCACCAGAGGTATCAATTCCATGACTGCGAGTGTTTTTTTACACTGCGGACACAATGATCTGCCCTTTATCCATGATTTTTTATGGTACAAACGATACGCGAGCGCGTTTAACGCGCTCCCCCATGCAAGCCCGAATAGGAAAATAAGCAATAATGTCATATATCAATAGTATATCATAATTTCGATATTTAAATATTTACAGTAATGGGGCTGGTTTTAACTATATCAAAAAGGAGACCGCAGGCGATCTCCTTTTTGCACCTTCTTTTCTTATATCATCACAGATTACCACGGAGAGGCCACAAAAGCTCCAATTCCTGCTGGCGTTACTGAATGCTGGCCAGCAGTAATACCTTGCGTATCTTTACCAGTACAAAAATCAATTTGAAATGACTTACATTTACCAATATCACCGGTTGACGGAGTTGCATCATTACATTCTGCTGGTGTAGTATCGCTATTTTGCGCCTTATAGACATACTTGTTTGTTGTGACAGTACATGCCGTTGCTCCACTCCCATCAGCAGGAGTTGGCGCTATTGGGACAGTCGCGAGTAAAGAACTAAACACCGTACCAGTGCCACCATCATTTCCATCATCTGCTATGAGAATATTTCCAGCTGATGCTGAATCACTTAAAGGATAGCTCCCATTTTCAGAATAAAACAACTCTAACGCTGTTTGCATCTGCTTAACATCAGACAGCCGCTTTGCGTCGCGAGATCGCTGACGCGCATTATTTAATGAAACAACCGCGAGCGTGGACAAGAGTCCAATGATCGCGATCACAACCAAGAGTTCAATAAGCGTAAACCCTCGGCGTTTTCGTGCATGTGCCATAGGCATAACATTGAGATGAATGATTAAGGTAATTCGCCAATGCGGCGAATAGAATACTCATGCATCAGGTATTCTATGTTCGCACTATCACCCTGCATCATTCATGTTCAATACATTAATTCAAATAGTATAGATTAAAGTTATCCACATCCTTATCAATAATCAGTATACCATATCTACAAAAAACAAGAAACACAACAAAACATTAAAACGCTTCAGCAAGTTTGAACATCGGCAACATAATAGAAAGCACCATCACTCCCACAGCCGCGCCCATCACTATCAAAATAAATGGCTCAAGCAGGGTTGTCAGATTTGCAATAGCATTTTCAACTTCACGCTGATAAAATTCGCTCAATTTACCTAATATCCCTTCGATATTTCCCGTTTCCTCGCCAATAACAATCAACCGAGAAACCATCTTTGGAATGTCCTTGCTCCGCATAAAAACAGAAGCCACGGGATTGCCGTCTTCAACCTCGCGGACTGTTTCTAATAAAATATCCTTATACACCGAATGTGCCACCACCTCTGCTGTAATTTTCAGCGAATCAGGCAAGGGAACCCCACCCTGAAGCAAGGTTGATAAACTGCGCATAATCCGAACAAGATACATTTTGCGCACGATCAAATTACCAAAAAGCGGCAGACGAAGCATAAGCAAATCAAAGGCAACGCGACCTTGGTGTGTTTTTTTAATAATCAACGGAATCCCAATCACCAAAGCAATCATCATAATTAAAATAGGAAGCCAAAACTTTTCCGCGAACCCTGACACTGCTATCAAAACCCGTGTTGAAAAAGGCAATACAACATTGCTTTCTTTTAAAATAGCAGTCAGTTTTGGCAAAACAAACGTAACCATAACATAACCCATGCCAACCATGCCGAATATAATAAAGGCGGGATAGGTTAACGCGCCACGAATTTTTGACATCATATCATAATCCTTTTCCTGCTGTTCTGCCAGATACAGCAAAACCGCATCAAGCTTACCTGATGTCTCGCCACTTTTCACCATACTCACATAAAAATCGCCAAACACTTGAACATGGCGCTCAAGCGCGTCTGATAGTTTTGTGCCTCCTTCCACTTCTTCCGCGACTTCGGCAACAGTATCACGAAGCTTTGAGTTATCCGTTTGTTGCTGTAAAATTTTCAATGCTTGCACAATCGGAATATCCGTTGAAATCATCATTGCGAGCTGTCGTGAAAACACAACCAAATCCCGCACCTTCACGCGCTCCAAAAACGGGATACGCAATTCAAACGGTGATTCCTGTTCTGATTCTTCAAGCGAAAAAACGCGCAACCCTTTTTCTTCTAAAACTTCCTGGGCTTGATTTAACGTCGCCGCCTCAACCACTCCATCACTGCGCTCCCCTGTTTGCGACAATGCTTTATATGAATATAACGGCATAAACAAAAAAATGACAAACACGAATATAACATTAACGGAACAATGCCTTCAACTGATCAGGCGCGGTGGACTCTTGCAATGCATTTTCAGGCGTTACCTCCCCGCTCCGCACAACAGTAGCCAAAGCTCCATTGAGCGTCTGCATACCGTCTTGGGAAGATGATTGTATCACATTCTCTAACTGCACAAAATGGCCAGAACCAATAGCCGCCTGGCCTAACGTATTTCTGACATATACTTCATATATCGGCATTCTACCGCCGCCAATACGAGGGACCAATCGCAAATTCACAATCGCAGACGTTGCGCGGGCAAGCGCCAAACGCCAACTTACTTGCTCTTCCGGACTCAAATATCCATGAAGGATATCAAGCGCATGGAGAACGGATAATGCTTCAATCACCATAATAACCAATAAATCGCCTTCTCCCAACATCACGGCCTCTTTTAACTGATCGCCATCAATGCATCCGCCCAAAACAAGCATATCAACATCCGTCTCTTTAACGCTCCGAGCACCTGCGGCCCATGAAGGCACGTCAATGCCCACCTCTCGTTGTTCAATGAGTGATTTTTTATTTATAAACACCCGCTCTATGGGAGATTCAATCATCACAATACGCTTAGAAGCGTTTGCATTCACTGTTTCAACAATACTTGCAATAAGAGAAGATTTACCAGAATCATGAGGACCGGAAATAATCATTAATCCGCGACCCTGTTGGATCACATTCAAAACAGCAGGAGGTACCCGCAATTGTTCAAAGGTAAAAATATGCTGATCAACAAATCGGATAGTTATCACTAAACGGCCACGCTCATGCTCTACCTGAACAATAATGCGTTGGCGGTTCTCTAATTCCTTTGAAAATATTATTTGACGATCGCGATCTAACTGCTCTTTGTGTGTCGCCGATGCAAGCACATCTAAAAATCCCATCACAAGCTCAAGCGTTACCACTTGCTCGTCAGTTATAGATCTCAACTCGCCATCAACACGCAATAACGGCAATGCTCCTGGTTGTAAATGCAAGACAGCGGCACGCATTTGAACCGCCTTTGTCAATAGCCGAGATACTTCAAGATGAGACACTTCTTCTGTCATAGAAAAAATACAGAAAAACAAAACACAAAAAACTACACACATTACTCGCTTTTTTGTTTTATCATTTTCGTAACAACGCTTTTACTTCTTCCACAACTTCAGAGGGCGTATAATGCGATTTTAAAAGATATTTCGCCCCTCCAAGCCGCAGTGCGCGTTTTACATCGCGAGCGCTGTCATTATTTGTCAGCACAATAAACAGCACTTTTTCATACCCCCCTTTTAACCGCAATGACTCAAGAAAATCAAGGCCTGAACGATCTGGCAATCCAATATCCAATAGCACGCAATTCGGCATCTCTCGATTCATCTCCTGCTCTGCTTCCTCTGCTGTCTTTGCGCAGACAACACGAAAGCCCTCCTGTTCAAATTTTTTCACATAGAGTTGGGATAAAAACTGATCATCTTCAACAATAAAAATTAAATTCATATACTCTCACCCCACACCTATTATTGAGGAAGCTGTCGCTTTTAACATATCACATTCGAGACCGCATCCAAAGCGGGAAATAAATAGTTTATTATTTTATTCACCAGAATAAAATACCCAATAATAGGTGCGAGATTAATCAATCTTTGTCGCAGACCACACTTCTTCGATTGTCGTTATTCCCAAAAGCGCTTTCATAATACCTTCCTGTCGAATAGTCACAAATCCTTGGCCTGCAAGCTGATTTTTAAATTCATCACCCCGCCTGCCTTGAGAAATAATATCTCGAATATCAGGCGTCACTTCAATAAATTCAGCAATTGATGATCTGCCTCTATAGCCGGTATTGCCGCAGTGCGCGCATCCCGCGCCTTTATAAAACACCAGCTTATTCGGATTGATCCCAGGATAATACGCAGATGAAGCAATCTGCTGAAATTCGGAAACAACATCTTTTTCAAGATACTCCGGCAGAACAACCTCTTGCTTACAATCATCGCAAATTTTTCGCGCCAGCCGTTGCGCTCCAACCGCATTCAATGTACTTGCTATCAAAAAGGGCTCAACTTTCATATCAATCATCCGAGGGATCGCGCCCAATGCATCGTTGGTATGAAGCGTTGAAAGCACCAAATGCCCGGTTAACGCCGCATTCACAGCCAAATCCGCTGTCTCATTGTCCCGAATTTCACCCACAAGAATAATATCAGGGTCCTGACGTAAAAGAGATCGAAGTCCATTGGCAAACGTAAACTCAACTTCAGGGTGAATTTGAGATTGATTAATTCCACGCACGCGATATTCAATCGGATCTTCAAGCGTTGAGATATTCACATCGTCATGATTCAACATCGTCATTAAAGAAAAAAGTGTTGTTGATTTTCCTGACCCTGTCGGCCCGGTAATCAAAAATAATCCATGAGGACGCGTGATTGCGGTCTGGATAATTTGTAAATTTCTACCCACGAAGCCAAGCTGATCTAATGTCGGCGCGCTTCCGGTTGTTTCCAAAAGCCGCATCACGACTTTTTCATGATTCGAAAGAGGAAGGATGGATACGCGAAAATCAACATCCTTATCTGTTGTTGATATATGAATTCTGCCGTCCTGCGGCTTGCGCGTTTCATCCAATTTCAAACTAGCAAGCACTTTCACGCGTGATATCAATGAATCGTGAATATACAACGGAAGCGTGAGCGTGGTATGCAATTCTCCGTCAATGCGATAGCGAACCCGACTTGAATTGCCATAAGGTTCAATATGGATATCAGAAGCGCCCCCCTCAATCGCGTGGCGCATAATCACTGACACTATTTTTGCCACAGGTGCCGATTTGATAACTTCTTCTATATTCTCTGTTTCTCCTTTATCGGTTTTTGCCCGATCTTCTATTTGTTTTTCCGCAACAGAAAGTGCACTCTCTACTTCTCGCGAAATATTCCCATATTGCTTTAATCCCTTTTTTAAAGATGTGTTAGTTGTCAGAACATACTTCACTCGAAACCCTTTACTCCGAGCAACGAATTCAGCCGCCTCCCGCGCTTTCAAATTAGCTGGATCAATCAATGCCAAAGAAACAACATCCGCGGATCGTGAATAAGGAACCATGCGATAATTTTCAGCAAGTTCTTTAGGGATCAAATGCAAAATCTCTTCAGGAATCTGAATGGGATCAAGGTCAACGATATCAAGTTTAAATACAGATTGCTGGGCATTCACGACATCTTTCTCTGTTACAACTCCGCTTTCCAGTAGAACCTGTTCCAAAGAAACATGACGATGCTCGCTTTCAGTCATCATGGTGGAAAGCGCCTGCTGACTGATAAGCCCTTCTTCAACCAATACGTCGCCTATCGCTTTTTTTGTAGGAATATGAAGTTCCTCTGCCATACTATAAAAGCTCTCGGAGCGCGAGCCCGATTGCTATGGAAAACCTGGGCGCAAGTTCGCTTAACACTGATCTCAATTCTTCAGGATAACTCACTTGTTGCCATGCGTCTCCGATATACACCGGCAACGATAACACGCGCTCAAGATAATCGCTTACTCCAACAAGAAACGACGAACCGCCTGCCAAGATAACTTTTTCAACTGATCCTTTATTTCTGTTGCGATATAAATCCAAACTATAATGAATTTCATTAACAACCGATTGAAACGTGGATTCAATCATACGGCTCATTCCCTCTGTCTCCTGCTGGCCCTGACTCATGCCGACATCGCGTTTGAATTGCTCTGCCCGCTTTTCATCAACCCCTAAATGTTCGCACAAAGCAGTCGTAATGGTTTGCCCGCCAACATCAATACTGCGCGAAATAACAGGCACTCCGTTTTCAATAATCATAATATCAGTTGACACGGCGCCTAAATCAATAATCATCACCGTAGCGCTATCCGCCCCTACCAATGCGCGGGCAAGAGCAAATGATTCCGTTTCCAAACTCAATAAATTCAATTTTGCATATTTAAAAATAGCAAGATACTTTTCAACGAGTGTTTTAGGCGCCGCTGTAATCAACACTTCAACATACGAAAGCCCTTGATGTTTGCCTGCCGTAGAGCTGGAAGTGGATGACGAAGATTGATGTCCTTGAGCGCCAGCGTGATCAACAGGAGCAGGTTGCGTTGTTTTTTTGTCTTCTCCTTCCCCTTCGTTGCGCGGATGATCCAGCACTCTCCAATCCAGAATCGTCTCTTCGATTGGCATAGGGACAAATTTCTTTGCTTCTAATTGCACTGCTCCTTCAAGGTCTTCTTTTTTGAGCGAAGGAACTGTTATCACAGACGTGAATACGGAAAAATTAGGCAACGCCGCAATAACATTTTTTGACTGAACATGCGCTGACGCCCAAATATCTTTCAAAATTGTCGCAAGCTGTTGATATGATTCCGGAGTATTTGACCTCGCGTACTGCGATACCCCTTCAGCATAGCCATATGTCATCAATCGCGGCTCTCCGGCAACATGCGTCAGCTCAACGACTTTAATGCTTGATGTGCCAAAATCAACGCCTACATAACTTTTTGAATGTGAAAACATTCCCATAGTTGTATCATCAAATGATTAACTTTTTTAGTATACCACACTTTACCTGATAGAAAAAACAAAAAACACCCCACACTATCAATCCCCTTTTATCAATCCGTTTCCCCTTGCTTAATATTGATTTTTTTACTATATTAACACTAATGCATCCCCTATGCTCAACCGAATCAGCACTCATACGAAACAGGTCATCAAACGCGCGACGCTTATTGCGCTTGCCCAATCAGCGCCAGAGGTAACGCCTGACCATATTTTAGCCGGGTTATTTTCGTATCCTCACGGACTTGCCTCAAAAATTCTCCAAAAACTCGCTATTGCCCAACTCTCATCGTTCCAAGTGCACCATATCCCGGAATCAAAAAACACCACACCAATTTCGTTATCACGCGAGAGCGTTAGTTTGATTGAAAAAGCCGCGCTGATGGCATATGAATTCCACCATCCGTATGTTGGCACAGAGCATTTGCTTGCTGGCCTCCTTGCATCACATCAGCCCACGTTTTTAAAAATCCTCAAACAACACCATATTGATAAAGAAGCTGTTGAAAAGCATATCTCCATCGTACTGAAAAGCACATCAAAATTTTCTGAAATTACAAAAACGTTTATTCCAAAACAAGAAGAAACGACCACTCAAAGCAAAGAAACGCAAAAAAACAACGGAGCGCTTGCATATTTTGCCGTTCACCTCACTGAACCGGCAACCATTTCGGTTATGGATCCGATTATCGGCAGAGAAGAAGAAATCGAACGCATGATCACTATTCTTTCCAGACGAACAAAAAGCAACCCTTTGCTCTTAGGCGACCCTGGAGTCGGCAAAACAGCGATTGTTGAAGGCCTTGCTCAACGCATTGCTTCAGGTGATGTGCCAAAAGCGCTTCAAGGTAAAGAAATCTATTTACTTGATATGGGCGGAATCGTTGCAGGAACCATGTATCGAGGAGAATTCGAAAGCCGAATTAAACAAATTATCGAAGAGGTAAAGCAACAAAAAAACGCAATCCTTTTTATTGATGAAATTCATACCATTATCGGCGCGGGCTCCGCATCCGGCAGTTTGGATGCGGCAAACATGTTAAAACCAGCGCTCGCCCGCGGCGATATTTCTTGCATTGGCGCCACAACACTTGAAGAATACAAAAAAGTATTTGAAGGAGATAGCGCCCTTGAACGAAGATTCCAGCCGATTACTATTGAAGAACCGTCACTCGAAGAAACTATCCGCATTGTTTCGGGATTAAAAGACATTTATGAAAAATTTCATAAAATCACTATTTCAGAAGACGTGATACGCAAAGCTGTTGAATACGCAGGCAGATATATTCCGGATCGTTTTTTTCCGGACAAAGCGATTGACCTGATTGATGAAGCAGGATCTCATAAAAAATCACTCACCCAAACACAAACACTCTACCATTCACTTGCCGCGCTCAAAAAAGAAAAAGACATCCTCGAACAAAAAAAAGCCCAATTAGTGCGGGAAGAACAATTTGAAGATGCCCAGCAGGTGAAAGAAAAACTCACACGCCTCAATGAAAGCATCGCTGGCCTGACAGAAAATATCGCGCGCCATGATGCCCAAGAACCAGTCGCTATCACCATTCATGATGTTGCAACAGTCGTATCGCACATCACTCATATCCCAACGCATGATCTACTAAAAGAACCACTGGCTTCTTTTGCGCTTCTTGAAGAAAACCTCTCGCATATCATCTTCGGACAGACCACGGCACTGAAAGAAATAACTCAAGTGTTAAAACGAAATTTTGCAGGACTGTCCGATCCGCGCAAACCTAAAGCGTCTTTGCTCCTTCTTGGACCATCTGGCGTGGGGAAAACACTCACAGCAAAAAGCATTGCCGAACATATTTACGGCGACCCCAAAGCGCTTATCCAGATTGACATGTCGGAATTTTCAGAAAGTTTTCATGTATCAAAACTTTTAGGCGCGCCTGCTGGCTATGTCGGGTATAAAGATGAAACATCATTCACAGACAAAGTCAGGCGCAGGCCGTACTGCGTTGTGCTGTTTGACGAAGTTGAAAAAGCGCATCCTCAAATACTGCATCTCTTGCTTCAAATACTTGATGAAGGACACATTACCGATAACACCGGCAGAAAAATTTATTTTCACAACGCAACGATTATTTTAACATCCAATATCGGCAGTAGCCGATTTGAAAACGCCAACGGACTTGGATTTACTCACGCGCACACCGGAACTGATACTGCTCTTTCTCATGACCTCATAAAACAAGCAAGAGAACTTTTTACACCGGAGCTCGTCAACCGCTTTGATAAAGTTGTCATATTCTCGCCATTACAACACAAAGACCTTGTCTCTATAGCAGAAAATGAAATCAACCATCTTGTATCACGCCTCTCGACGCATGGCGTTCGTTGCACTGTTTCACAAAAAGCAATTCACGCGCTCGTATCCGGACTTGATCCTCTTCATGGCGCCCGCAGTATACAGCATGAAATTCAAGAAAAAATAGAATCCCACATCGCTGATATCTTGCTTTCACCAAAAAAGAAACCGAGCCGCGTATCTATCACGCACTCAAAAAATGGGATTACCATTACGCAAACGTAATATCATCACAACATGGACACGCATCTCTCAAGACGCCGTATTCCCGTGTTTTTGTTTTGCCTGCCAAAAACCTGAAACATACCTTTGCGAACAATGCACAGCGCTCATCCATGCAACAGAACCGCTTATCACCCTTAACAAACATCCTTCGCCCCTCATCGGCGTCATCGCCTGCGCTCGGTATGCCGGGTTGATGAAAGAACTCATTCACGCGTTCAAATATAACGGAGTTCAAGAGCTTGCCCTACCGCTTGCTCACATCATTGACACCGCTCTTGCCACAGCTGTATCACTGCACAGTATTACCTATCCGTTATTCGCAGTTCCTATTCCCTTGCACGCACGGCGAGAACGAGAACGCGGATTTAACCAAAATACGCTTTTGGCACACCACCTCTCTTTGATGATTACTCACACACCTTCCATACTCAAACGCACATCATATACTCACAGCCAAACACGCCTTAAAAAACACGAGCGCCTTTTAAATATCAAAGGCGCGTTTTGCGCATATCCGCCTATCCCTCAATCAGGAACCATTGTGTTGATTGATGACGTAATAACAACATCAGCAACGCTCCAAGAAGCGGCGCAATGTCTTGGTGCATATACAAAAACCCCTATGTGGGGTTGCGTGCTTGCGCATGACGATATTCGGGCATAAATCCCGCAGTATATCCTCATCACTCTTTCTTTTTTTCTTTTACAAAGGCCTTTACAGTAATAATCCCTTTCGTTGTATCAGGTAAATAGGAAAAGTTTTTCACTTCCCATGAAATAACTTCCATCTGAAATCCTGCCTCGGCGCTCTTTGTCTGAATCATGTGTTCAATATCTTGTTTTTCAACCAAAGAAACCAATAATCTACCAGTTGCAGTAAGTGTCGGCTGTCGATACTCCAAGCTATCCTCCGCGTTCACAGAATCCACACGCTCATGTATCAAAGAAATGGCGCCAGTATCCACACTCACAAATCTCTGCCAATCCACTTGCTCTAAAAGCATCTTTTTAAGATCAATGCGCAATTCACGTCGCGCACGCTCAATGTCTTCTTCTGTGAGTGTGTTTTTTACCTCTGGAACCGCACGAAACAATGGGGCATTTAAAAACCCATACACGGTTTGATCCAAAACGGTATTATCAAACATGACAATAGCAAGCCGACCCGCAGGCAACTCTTCGGCATCGCTGGCATCGGCAATCACAGAAACATCTTTACTCTGCCGCGCTCCGACTGTCACCCCTTCTAATGTCCTTACCACAACTCCGTTAGCGCCTGAAAACCGCGTATGATCGCGTAAAGCAATGTCTTTACCTGAATCATTCGCCACCGTAATCACTCCTGACAACGGATAACGCACGGTCTCTGTACCGGTCGGTAATATGGGTATTGTTTTTTTCTGCGTAAGAAAAATCTGTTTTCCGGCAATAGTATCGCTCTCGCGCGCAGATCCATTATGTGTAAAATCAATATGAAATGTCCGTTCTATATGATTGCCGAAAATCAATATATCATTTGCTTTTTCTTTCATACCGGATGGAGAAAAAAAGTACCACCCCAATACCGCGAGTGATAGGATGATAAAAAAAGACCCGATTCCTATGCTCAACAATGGGATGATTATATGCGCCATTCGGCGAGGATATAACGACGCGTTAATGCCGCGTGTTGGTTTTTTAGACCGATCCGATTGCAGTCGAACAAGTGAAATTTCAAGAAGATGACAAGCCGACGCCAAGGACTTCACAATCATAGGAACTTTCACTTCTTTTTCCAAAAACCCCGCGAAAACCGCGCATCTTGAAAAATCGGCGCCAACAATAGCGCAAGCGATATGTACGCCAGAATGACGCTTCACGTACCTTCTAAACGTATCATATATAAAAATACCAATTTCTCGTTTGAGCGCCTCGGAATTTTTTTGTTTTACAGATGTGCCTCGTACTCGGGTAGACACGGATTGAGTAACTAATGAAATATCAACAGGTGAAAAAATCACCTGCATACTCTGCCGTGCTCCGGTAATCACTATCCGCACTGTATCTTCTTCAAACAATACAAACGCAACTGCTTTCCCCTTCCCCGCTTTCAATGCAGAAAACAGCGCTGTATCTTTTTGTGTTATATCTGTTATTTTCTTTTGCATGGTTTTGATATTTTTTTTATTATACACCAGTTCAGTAGAAGTGTGTACAATAAAATTGTGAACACTCTGCATGTGGTGTATGATATATATGAAATATGAAAAAGAAACCAATACAAAAAGCAGAAACGAAAAAACCAACAATCAGTGTTATTGATTACACCCAGCACTCACTGGAGGAGCTCCGCATTAAACACATTGATGATTGCGAACGATTCAAAAAAACAGGGAGTAAAAGCTGGATTCATGTATTTGGAGCCCGCAAAACACCCACATTAGAAAAAATGGGAGGGCTGTTTGATATTCATCCCATTATTTTGGATGATATTAATAATACCGATCAACGCCCCAAGCTTGAAAACCACGGCACATACTTGTATACGGTTTTAAAACTCGTTTCTTACAATGCGTCGCAACAACGAATCAATATCGAACAAATCAGTATCATTCTTTCAAAATCATTCCTCATCACATTTCAGGAACGAGAAGAAGATGTATTTCATTCCATTAAAGAGCGTATCAGAATTGAAGACGCAAAAATACGAAAAATGCCAATGGATTATTTATTTTATTCACTCGTGGATGCTGTTGTAGACCACTATTTTTTGGTTCTTGAACAATTGGGAGAACATGTAACAAAACTTGAAACCCAAGTATTAAAACTACCTTCGCAAAAAACAATGAAAGCAATCCATACGCTTAAACACGACATGATCTTATTGCGGAAATCCATTTGGCCGCTCCGCGAAGTAGTGTCAAACCTCAGACGCGAAGAGTCCCCGCTTATCAGCAGTGAAACAGATCTCTATCTGAAAGATATTTATGACCATACTATTCAAGCCATTGAGACAGCGGAAACGTTCAGCGACATGCTTTCCAGTTTACTGGATTTATATCTTTCAACCATGAGCCACAAAATGAATGAGGTTATGAAAGTGCTGACTATTATCGCTACTATTTTTATCCCCCTGACCTTTTTAACAGGCCTCTATGGAATGAATTTTCAATACATGCCTGAACTGAATTGGGAATTCGGCTATCCATTGGCTCTCGGAATTATGTTTGGCGTTGCTGTTTTTATGATCATTTACTTCAAACGAAAAAATTGGTTTTAGCTGAATACCTCCCCTCTACCACCTCCTACTTTAAGATGGGGGTATGCGTTACCGTGAAGCGCCGCTGTAAGCAATCGCTCGTACCATATCCCAATCACTGCCCGTGCTGGGGCGATGTCCAAAGATCGCAAAAAAAATATCATTTGCGCGTTTTTCGCTTGCGACGTTCCGTTCTCCTATGCGTAATCCATACGCGATAATCATAACAGCCGCATCATCTGATGGATTTAATCGGTCAGGCATACGCAAATACACGCGTTCAAATCGTCTCATTGCATCAACCTCGCGGTCTACATTCCTTTCTTCCGGCCATCTGCCATTACCAATTTTAATCACTTCTTGCCAGTCCTCTATTGAGGAAGGAAATCTACCAAACGCTTCTTTAAACGAATTCACAACACCTGCTCGCTCGCCCGCGCCAAGGGATCTGGTGGTTTCCGTGCCATATGCAATAAAAGCAATAACCCGATCATCAAGTGAACGGCTTAAATCAGGAGAAATTCTGCGCGTAAGGTCTGTTCCTATCTTTTCTACTCCCTGATTTCGCAATACTCCCAGCGCCTGGACAAGCAATGGAACATTTGAAAATGAGAATGTTTGAGCTTCTGAAAATATAGCTTTTAATTGAACTTCCCTCCGTTGTGTTGCTTCTTTGAGCGCTTGTAATTTTTTTTCTTCGCCAGTCAATGGTCTATCGGAAACAACTTCCTCTTTCGGCGCAACAAAACAATAGTGATTATCCGGCGTCTCATGATCCCATGCATACCCTTCTTTTAACATTGTTCGAACTGTTAATGTATAGCATCCTGGGATCACTTTTCCTAATTCAAACTGGACTTTCCCTTTTTTATCTGTCGCATTCACACCTCGCCAGGTACGACCGGCATCCAATCCAAAACCAACCACAACAATAGTGTCCGTCGCGGGCTGTTTTAAAGCATCCTCAACACTCAATGAAATATTCAAACTTGTAGCGCCATTCGTTTGCATAAATGGCGTGTACGCAAGAGATGAAACGCGCACTGAAATATCTTGTTGTTCACTTTCTTTAATCTGAAAATTTGTTACCGCCATGCTTACAATCCCGCGATCATCAGTCACTGCAACTGACACGCTCTGCGTTCCTGCCAAAAATTGTTCCATGGGGAATGAAGCGATATAATCTCCATTCACAAGCTGATACAACGATGTCGCGCTCGGCGTAAAAACAAATGAAGATTGAGATATATCTTTCATTGGCATGATGTGTTCATCGGTAACATGCACAATCACTCGAATAGTTGAATCTTTATGAAGAATATACGCCGTTTTTTCAGACGCTATGGAAACAAACAAAGCAGGTGTGACTGTTTTTTCATCCAACCCAAGAGCGGCTTCCACATTAACCAAGCCATATCCATACGCCGTATCTTTCCCCGATACCCCAAGGTCTTGGGCAGTTGATGTAAGACGCACGCGAACGTCATTATTGAGTTTCCCATTCCCAGCGCTATCGCTTATTCCTTTGCCATACACCAACGCGGCAACCCCGGCGACAAACGGAGCAGACACAGAAGTGCCGTTTACTATACTGAATCCCCCACCTTTTGTTGTTGAGGTTACAAGCACACCGGGAGCCACGATTTCAACGGACTCGCCTAAACTCGAAAAACACGCTCTGGTATTATCCCTATCAACAGCGCCAACTGCCATGACTGAACCATATCGAGCAGGATAATTAACAGAATCATTTTGAGAAATACATGACCCTGAATTTCCTGACGCCGCAATATGCAACATCCCCCCTTCCTCGGTAGTGCGAAATGCCTCTTCAACAGTAATCCCCGGATCAAGCACTGTTCCATAACTATGATTTGTAATGTGAATCCCGCGCTCTGACGCCCATTCCAAAGCCGCTATTAAACTACTGGCATACCCCCTCCCATTGGCATCCAATACCTTAAGCGCATATAATTGAATCCCTGGGGCAACACCGATCACCCCGGTTCCGTTTTTCGCAGATGCAATAATTCCTGCCACATGCGTGCCATGACCATTGTCATCCATCGGATCAGCATCGTTATTGACAAAATCATATCCACCGGCGTACGTTCCGCTCAATTCCGGATGAGTATAATCAATACCTGTATCAAATACTCCGACTTTTACACCAGATCCTACCATATTTTGGGTATGTGCCAATCCAGCAAAAATATGATTCACGCCCCAATTTTCCTCTGATTCCAATGCAAGCAATGATATTTCCCTATCAATATCAACGCTCGCGATGTCGCTATCCGCGGCAATGGTTTGTAATTTTTCAGGCGTCACTGCCACAGCAACGGCATTATGAAGAGGCAAATCCTCTTTTACTTCTCCCCCACCAGCAACCACATCCTCTTTTTTCTCTTCTGTTACTTTGTCTTTATACCGAATAATCACGCGAATATGCTGTTGTTCGGAAAACTCATCCGCCTTAACGCGATTGTTCAATAATGTTCTATCTGCATGCGTTTCCTCGGCACCTGCTTTTAACGCGGGCGCCACTACTGACGGGAGCTCCACGGGTTGCGATGGCATAACGGTTTCTGTGTGCGCTATGGGAATTTCTTTCTTCTCTTCTTCAGCCCTGCGCAAATCAGCTCGTTCTGATCGAACCTCATTTTGTTCTTTCAACGTAATACGCTGTTCCTGCACGGTCTCTTTTTGTTCAAAAACCTTTTTCTGTTCTTCAGCCATCTTCTGTGCACGCTGTTCCTCAACCTCACGCTGACGTTTAAGCAATGTCTCTCTTTCGTTATTTTTTCTTTTTTGCACATCTGTGTACGGAATTGAAGATAATGCATTCTGTTGCATACCGGAACGCGTTGACGTCGCTTGCGCGGAAACAGACGAAAAAGGCATGGCAAAAAAAACAATCAAGATAAAAGCCATGGCATGCGTTTTGTTCATAGTACCAAAAATATAAAAACACCTAATGGTCGCCAAGAGAGCATCGCGCTAACAGCGCCACATCTTGTATATCAAGAATACCATCGCTGTTTATATCAAATCGCTTCTTTTCATCCGCAATTATTTGCGCGTTCCTTCTCAGCGCGTATTCACTGCGGGAAGATATAACCACGCCTAAAACCGTATACACATCATATCCGTTCACCTCCGCATCTGCAGAAAAATCATATGTCACAAGGAGTGCGGCTTTTTCTGTTGCTGAAACATTTTTCCCTTCGCACACAAATGACTTTACATTACCTACAGTCGGAATCGCGCGTGCTTTCGCATCATACGGCAAAGCGCATAAGATATATAACCGGATATCTTCAAAATTTTCGCCACTGCCATCAATGTCAAATTGCTTATTCCCTTGCGCGCCGGAAGCCCGTTGAGTGGCAATCCGATTGATCATAATATCAACATCTGCTTCATTCAACACGCCGTCGTCAGTATAATCATACTGCTCAAGCCCTTGTATTGAACGACCTTTGCAATACCCAGCAGGTATGACTGAAGAAGAGGGATCAATTCCTGTATCCGACGCAACTCCGCATCCGGCAAACAGAACGCCGTCACGATCATGTATGATACCGTCGCGATTGATATCAAATACTTTATCACTAAAATCACCTGCTTTTCTTTTTTGAGCAATCACGTCCTGTAGAATAGATTGATCATACTGATCAATAAATCCGTCATTGTTATAATCATAACTTTGCACCTTAGTATAATCCCGACCTTCGCACGGACCTGATGTAATGAGATACGCTCGACTGACTGATGATGCGTCTGCTGATGTCGTATTTGGTTGAGGGGTTTGCGCAGACGAAGATTGCTGTTGCGGCTGTACTGGTTGCGGTTGAACAGGCACTGGCGTTTCTTCACGATTTTTCTCCACACTCGGACGAAATGCTGTCTGCACGCCGCCTTGGGATTGCTGTTGTTCGATGCGCACTAAAAAAGAATCGCGGCACACGAGTAAAATACGCGCATCACTTGATGTGCTTTTTCCATCGCCATCAAGATCAAATATTTTACCGGAATAACTCTCTTTTTTTTGGATGCCATTGGCAATGCGTAAGCTAATCATCACATCCGAGATACCTAATTCTCCATTACTGTCATAATCAAACCGTTCTGACTGATCTTGAAGATGATACTCGCTGGTATCGCAGATACGCGAAATCCGCGATGATGAAACATACGCAGCTTGAACAGGGACAGCAGTCAATACTACCATTACAATGGTCACGCCTATTTTTGGCATCATAGTTTTTATAGTATACCAAAAACTCGCTTAAAAGAAAAAAGCACCCACTCACATGAACACCTTAATGGGACTGTCGCCGAATGATGCGTTAAATGCAAAATATACAAAACGGTGTTTTTTGGACGAAGTTCGAACACTCTTTGAGCAAAACCCCCAATAAGGAAGCCAGCCCGCCGCCGCTCGCTACCACTCGCCACCCAGCACCGAGCTTTGCTCTGGTGCTGTGGCCCCCCAAACCCCCCTTCCGCTTTTCTCTTGCTCAAACGGGACGGGAATGGAAGCAGGCGGGCAAAAATTCCTTCCCCCCAACCCCCTCCCTTTTTGCCCACTGATTGCCTGCCCGCCTCTGGAGGGGGCTTCGTCCCCAAAACTTTTCGGCGGACGGATTTTGCAGCATTTACTTTTTAATCCTTGCTCCAAGTCCGAATGACTTCTTGAAAATTGCGAGGTTTCTGCTGTTGTGCTTCCCAACTTTCATGTTTGATATAAAGCATTTTGTATACAACATTCTTTTGGTTTGCATTCACATCTACACACCATTGCGCAAGCCGTTTGATTTTCTCAACATCGTCAAGATCTTCTCGCCCCTTGGTTTCAACTACATAGTATTCTTTTGGTGACACTTTCACAATAAAATCTGGGTAGTAGTCTGAAATGCTTCCGTCGGCATTTTTGTAGTCAATTTTAAAATGCACCGCAAAATAATTTTTAGCGTAAGAAATTATATCCTCGTACTTTTCAAGAAAACCCGCAAACTCCAATTCAAAATGACTGTCGCCAATAATTTTGTTGAAAATACTTTTCTTCGGCACAATATAACCTTGATCTTTGACCACAAATGGACGACTTTTGCTGATTTTGACATAGTCGCGAATTTCCGCCTCGCCCTTATCCAAAACAGTGAGCGTGTTGATTTCTTTTTTGAACGTTTCAAAGATTGCGCGCGTTGTCTCAATTTCGGATAGATTGCGAAGTGAGTTGAGATTATCAAGATCAATCCGTGTATTAAATAAATGTCCTTGAATAAACTCTTTAACCTTGCCGTAAAGTATGTCATAACCGGAAACAAGCCGGAGTTCTTTCATAATAACCTGCGTAAAGTATCCGATTAC